>Ga0187833_10000900_pt1 | contig 34909 bp, 29 predicted proteins | sample ETNtaG_37_FD_167968 | JGI IMG/M metagenome (GOLD analysis project Ga0187833, IMG submission 167968) | Marine microbial and viral communities from oxygen minimum zone, Eastern Pacific Ocean - ETNP2014_SV_400_PacBio MetaG (Illumina Assembly) | ecosystem: Environmental > Aquatic > Marine > Hypoxic...
CAACCGATCCGGTAGCAGCAGGATTAGGATCCGTGTAGCTATTCCCCTCGGGAACCGCGATCACACTGGCACTAGGCAGAGCCTGGTCGTTCCACATCGCACGGCCGGTAACTGTCGTGCCTGAACTAGTTGTATCGCTGGGATCAGACGACTGCATTTCAGTCGATTGTTCATTCCCAGCTTGAGCGGGGCTTTGAGCAGGTTCATCAGCCGAAGGTGAAACGGAGCAGCCAACGGTCAAAACAACTATCAGTGCAATTAATAAGAAAGGCCGCATGGAGAAAAGTATTTCACCCTCTCTAACACTACAATCGACACGAATCCTAGCATATACCAAGCCAAATATAACATCGAGAATAGTTTGAATTTTTGATACTGATGATATTTTCATGGGGAAACCAATCGACTTGCAAAGTGGAACCTGAGATCACCCTCATCGGTAAAGTCTTCGAAAGCACTGACCAGGCTGGTAGCATGCTGGTTTTAACCCAGGACAACCTGCGCTTTACTTCGGTTGAATAGCAGATGCACGTAATCCATCCCATCATCGTCACGAGATTCTATAGAGGTGACAAAACCCATTATTCATACTCAAACCGACATTCGGGAGACACACTAATACAGTTCGTGTTGTGTTCACTGGTCTCAGCACCCTGACCCTCACATACTAATTCGTATTAGTGCCGCGACTCTATCGGCGTTTCAACTTTGTGGGATAATGCCCACCTATGCGAGGGCAACCCATGATCAAATGCGAAAAAGGTAAGGCCTAATCTATATGTCAAAGATTTCCATATACATGCTACTCACCGGGTTAGTTACGGGGATTTCCGGGATCGCCTTTTTCCTATACGGCATGAATTCAAAACAATCAGATACTGCTCAGCCAGGGAGAAACACCGATAGAGAACGGTTCTGTCAGAACCCTATAGACCGCTACTTACTGATTCAAAGACTGCGTACATCCGTAATCCGGTGGACGAGTCGATATTCCTGGAGCGGAGCTGACTCAAATCGCACGGTCTCACTAAATATGGGCGAGTTTGGTGGGCCCTGTGGGGATCGAACCCACGACCCGCGGATCATATGGCAGTCCGGTTCAGGCACAAGTCGACTGTGAAACTTTCAAAACCAGAAGTATCAGACGGTACCATGCGAAAAATGCGGATTCACTGAACTGTACCGGCTCGACGGATCGGGCTTCTGAAACGTTCTCGACGTGTTCGTCTACTATCTCTTGAACTCGCCTAATTCAGGTCAGCTTTTCAACCAGTTCAGCCCAGCTTGATGCACTCACGTCGAACTCGTCGAGTGGGTGGACGGGCTCCGGCGTTGGATAGATATCGATCCACTCTTCCTGAACATGAATGTACGCTGTCTTGAGTCCCGCCATCTTGGCGCCCATCAGATCGGCCGCGTGTGTTGCAACCATCATCACTTCATCAGGTTTGTGTCCTAGAAGTCTTGCGCCCTGCTGGTACGCCTCTCGATCTTTTTTATAGTGATCCATGAATTCGCCCGACATGATGCCATCCCAGTTCAGACCGTTAAATTTTGAGCAGTCCACGGCAATCGCTTAGCTCAACACGGTCAATACGGTCGTCGTGTAGGCCTCACGCAGTTTGTGAATCGCATCGACAGCGTCTGGCCAAGTCTTCATCCTATGCCAAATTTGATTTAGCTCATCACGCTCGGATACCGATAGTTTGAGCGAAGCGTGATCATCGAGCACCTCGTCGAGGACCCGTCGATGAATACCGTCTGCGTTTAGCATCGGCAACTCGCCCACCTTCATGCGATCAAGGGTCTGGAACATTTTTACCCGCCAGTCCGTAGCAAACTGTCGAGCGTCAACACCTGCCCCTTTCTCATCGGAATGACGTTGAATTTCCGCTTCGATCGCTCCTCGCCAGTCGAATACGGTGCCACCAACATCGAACGTGAGTGCCTTGATACCAGGTATTTTCATCGTGCTCCCATCCCTTTCAATCACACTGAACTCGAACCAACATATTTACACGCAACTTGAAGAGCGCTTACATGCCTGACCCACTGTGCGGACGGGTCCAGACCTGCTAGTCGATCACCACTTTTCCGGTGCTGTGCTTGCTGATGTAGTCCCAGTTGTACTCGACACCATAGCCAGGTCCATCGGGCACCTCGACGTTACCGTCGGCATCAACGGCTTCGAGACCATCGGCGTAGTTGGTGTAAACATCGTTGGCCATCTGTAGGCATTCGACATCCGGGTGAACCCAGACCATCTCGTAGTAATTGCTGTTGCCGATTGCAGACATCGTGTGACGTTGTGCGGGACCGGAGCCGTGGATTTCGACATCGATCCCGAGCGCTTCGGCTGCTCCTGCAAGTTTCATTGTCCCGGTCACCCCGTTTGCCGGAATACCGCCACGGATGAAGTCGGTGGCATTAGCGAGTAGAAGGTTCACCTTTTGCTGAATGCTGTGCACCTTCTCACCCTGGAGCAACGGAGTCTTGATGTACTCCCGCAGTTTGCGGTGACCATACTCGGTTGAGCCTCCCTCGAAGTACGGATCCTCGTACCAGAAGAAGCCGGCCTCGTCGCAGGCGTACCCGACTTTCAGCGCGTCTGCGAACGTTCGATAGAAACAGAACGAGTCGAGCATAAGGTCCATCGAATCGCCGACTCTGTCTCCCAGGGTCAATATGGCGTCGATATGGTCCTGTAGTTTTGGTCGTGGATACGGGTGAATCTTGAACCCGGTGTAACCGATCTCCTTGCACTGCTGGGCAAAGTCAGCGTAGGACTCAGGCGTCGAAAGACCGCCCGTGACTCCTCCATTCATAGTGCTTGCATAAGCAGGGAGTTTCTTCCGAAAACCACCTAACAACTCGGAGACGGATGCATCATGGAACTTGCCTGCGATGTCCCAGAGGATCGTGTCGACTCCACCCAGAAGGTTCATTGGGTAGCGGGCGTACTCCGCGTAGAAAAAACCACGCTCCAGAGCACTGTGCCCCAGCATCAATTCAGCTGCTCTGGAGATGTCCGCAGCCAACGGATACTCGCCAATAATCCCCTTGTCTGTGAACACTCGCGTCATGTAGAACGACTGTTCCATCTCGGCACCCGGCAAATAGGTGAGCGTTCCGCTACCGGGCTCGCGGCCGATGTCTTTGATCGTTCGGGAACACTGCTGTACTTCGATTTTTGTGATCACGGGGGCTTCGGCCACGAGATATCTCCTTGTGCGGCGTGTCGGGATGTGGCCGATGTTACAAGGTGAGAAGGCAACTATTGTCGACTGAGGTGAGAAATAACCTGCATGTCGCAATCATTTCGCCAGGTTCGCGTTCATCGAGCGGTTGACGCTCTAGATGAAATGCGAGTTTGGTGGGCCCTGTGGGGATCGAACCCACGACCTGCGGATTAAAAGGCAGTGTCTCGGCTGGGATCGAACCCCGAGCTCTCCAGTTCAAAACTTCAGGGAATCGTCAGGTAAAACGCAGGCTGTAGGCCAGGTTCAGAAACTTTGAGGTTCAACAGAAACCGTCTCATTTCGGAATTTTTGGGATTAGGTTAAAAGGTTCGGTTTCAGCCATGCAGAATCCATGTCGAGCATCCGTCGTACAAGTCTCCTTCTGCGCTGCCCAATAAGCAACTGACTAATAAGCGGAGCTTATCGATCCAATACGAAATCGACTTCTCGACCCACCGGTTGCTTGTTGTGCTGAAACTTGTCGAAATCGATTTTCGTGGCTTGACTTACCATCCAGTCAGAGCGTTCATGTGTCCATGCATTTACTAGATTCGCTCCGACTCTACAGAAACCGATATTCCTTCGAAACCGCAGTCCATCAGTACCTGTTTGCCTGCAGGGTCGAAGGGAAGACTGAGCGAACATTGCAGACATATCAGGAGACGCTGTATCAGGTCCTGAATATCGCACGTAGTATCGGAATTCCCGCTCGAGTTTCGGACTTCAGGCCAAACCACGTTTACCAGCTCATGGATGCTGTTCGTATGAGGGGCGTGTCAGCTGGAACTCAGCATCGTCGGTTCAGAGAAACCAGAGCTTTCTTCTCCTGGTGTCTCCGCATGGAGTTGATATCGAGTCATCCGTTTACCGGTACTTCAAATGTCAATATCGAATCAAAAGTGATCAGGCCATTCTCCAAAGCAGACGTCGAGAAGCTTCTTTCCTGTTGCGACAACGATACCGAAATGGGTGTTCGATCGACTGCGATCTTGCTGCTGCTACTCGATACCGGGATGCGGAGAGCAGAGTTGGAAGGTCTTGAAGTTGGGGATGTCGATCTCGACTTGGGTCGCGCTATGCTCCGGCACGGCAAAGGTCGGAGGCAGAGGATTGTTCCATTTTCACCGAATACAGGAAATGTCATCAGAAACTATGTAAGTAAGTACCGTGGAACCGATTCCGGACGATTGTTCCTCAGCGTTGACCGGGGACAAGGGCGTAAAGCTCTGAATAAGTATCACCTAGGCACCTTGTTTCAGAGACTAGGTGATCAGGCTGGAGTACACGCCAATCCACATCGCTTCAGGCACACATTTGCGACTTGGGCGATCGAGGCCGGTGCCCGCGAGATCGATGTTCAGTATTTGCTCGGACATTCGACTGCTGTCATGACGAGACGCTACGCGGCTACATACGACGCGTCCCAAGCCGCTAATAGGCATTTTTTGTTCAGTCCGGTCGCGGCGTTGATCAACGAGTCCTGAACGTGAAAGCGCTACGTGGGATTCAACAGCTCTTGCAATTGAAAATCAGAGGTGTTGGGAACGTAGAGACTGTGAGCCCGGTTGCGACCAGGCGACTAAATCAGTTGCTGTAACAATCTATTTGGCACACCGGTCACATATTCTCCAGGAAACGACCGCGAAATCGGCGACCCCATTTGGCTCCCAGTGGCTGTGATGAGCGGTTGAGCATCTTTTATCAAATCGCCCGCCGTTGTCTCGATTGCACTCTCAGTTCTCGACAGCGACACAATGGAGTGAGTGGAGAAACCTTCGGTGGTTGGGCGTGCCGGGGTGCCTGTCCGATCGAGATAAAGTTCCTAGGCCTTATATGATTCTCGCAACTCTGCGTAGATATCTTTGGTTTGGGCCGTCCCGAGTACTAGTGTGCTCGACACGTTCATCATCTGGTAACCCTCGCCGATCCAGCGTCGGCAATCGTCTACATCGCCAAACGTTGTAGACAGGTACTTGCCCGTGCCCTTGATCCGTTGCGCAACGTCGGACATGATGTTCTCGACCTTCGAGTTGTGGATATCGCCGCTGATACCCAGAGAAGCCGAAAGATCGGTTGGACCAACAAGAAGCACTTCATATCCCGGAACAGCAAGAATCTCGTCGAGATTCTCGTACGCTTCAACGCTCTCCATCTGGAGCATCAGAAGGGTCTCATCGTTGGCGTTGTCGATAATATCCTGCTGCGTTAGGCCAAGATACCCGGCAAAATACGGTGCGATGCCGCGCATCCCGGTCGGCGGGTATTTCGCCCAATGGACTGCGTTTCTGGCGTCTTCCGGGGTGTCGATCTGCGGGACCATCACACCCACGGCACCAACGTCGTAAGCCTTCTTTATGTCGCCCTGGTTGTTGTAGGGAATGCGAATGACCGGCGCACTGCCGTTCTCTCGACCCTGGACACAAATGGTGCCTACCGACTCGAATCCGGCAGGAGAGTGCTCCTGATCGATCCACACCCAGTCGGCACCGGTCTGATAAATCGACTGGGCAACGAACGGCTCACGGGTGAACATACTGGTACCGAGAACAGGATTGCCAGAGGCTAATTTTTGTCGAATATCACTTGGGTAAATCGTTTTTAGAACCTATCGGCTAATTTGTTTTGGCTACCTGCGGGCACATATTACAACCGTCCGGCCACACGAGGGTGCGACTTCGCAAGAAATGCTGGTTACTTAACGAATGCCCTCTTCACAGTAGTAGTCGAACCCTGAATCCGTTCCGCCGATAGGCGCTCCGCTCTCGACTTGAAACATCAGGCAATGGTCAAAGCGCTGAATTCGTAGTCGTTCTCATAATCAGGTTTTACTAAGTTTGTAGCAGGGGTAAGTGGAGTGAGAGGGGGTATGCTTTGGGAACATCCGTAAAGGCAGGTAGTGATTTCCCTACGGCGGTTCAAAAGCTGAAAAGTGGACAGTATCGCTACTCCCCGTGGGACGCTGGAAACGGGCAAGTTGAGATGAAAATTATATGAGAACGAAAACTGTATAGGATCCAACAGAGGTATTTTTTACTCAACTACGAAGCACTCGATTTCGGCTCTAGGGAGCACCGTGACTAATAGATTGATTTCTTCTCCGAGGCGAGACGCTTCAAGTTCCCTGGATTCAAGTGAACCTGCAACTCCGCCGGACAGCAAATCAATCTCTTCGATCACCAGGTCAACCTCGCTCGAATACGCCTCCATTAGGTCGCTGAGTACCGAGCTATAGATGGCGCAGCGTTCAAGTGGTTTTTCTGATCCCAGGATTGAAATTAGGATCCCGGCACTGGTCTGAAACTTCGAAGCACGGGCGAGTACGATCTCCACAGAATCTGTAGCGCTTGATTCCGCCGTATTAAGATTTACAGTCTGTTGAAGTGAGTTTTCGAATTCTTCTTGAGCTTCTCGCACATCTGTATAAGCCGGCCCAACCAGGTCCCGATAATTATCTATCTGCTCCTGTTCGCTTTCGCTAGCGCAGCCACTAACTATGATCGTCACTAGGCCGAGTAACAAATATAAAGCGAGCCGTATTGACTTGATTCGATTCACTGCGTTCTACCTTTTCGAGTCTTGTGTTCACCGGCCAATGTAATCGAGTGCCTTTCAATTGGTCAGAAATGACGAGACCGCCTGATACTCACCAGAGCGAACATTATCAGGGTCAGTCTCAAATGGTACTAATGACACATTCCAAATAAAAGCGCCGGCAAGTGTGAACCACAATCCATCCGAGCTACTGGGACAGATGGAGACACCGTAGTGAATGACATGAAATCAGTCCAGGTTCTGAGGTCGTGATGGCCGAGACCAAAAATATCTCGGAAGTAGATCTTGTAGTTTTTGGAGGAACGCCAGCCGGTATAGCTGCTGCAGTTCGTGGAGCGCGTGGAGGGTTGGATGTTGTACTGATTTATACCGGACGCCGTGCACCCATCTTTGATGAAATCGTCGATTATTACCGCCAAACCTACGGAGCCAACTCTCAACAACTAAAGGACTATGTGGATACCCGACTAACCTTTGAGCCACATATTGCAGAGTTGGTTTTGAACAAGTTGATCGATAACACTCAGAACCTGACTGTCCTCAAACCGTATTTTCCAACGGCAATTAAGCGTGATGGAAACCGAATCAACGAGGTTCAAATTCAGTCACGTGGCGGCGAAGTTACCAGACACGACATAAAAGCAGAACCATATATTGACGCTACATATGAAGGGGATTTAGCAGCGCTGGCTGGTGTTGCCTATAGCGCTGGAAGAGAATCCCGTCAATCGAATCAAGTGCGTCTTTCACTCGCCTATAAAACCCCTCGTGGCAGTAGACGGGATACCTAGGTGTAATCTATACTTTCCGAGCACTTGTGTAGTTGAATAGTGCTGTAGAATGCAACACGTCGATTCCAATAGCGCAGCAGCTAAGTAAGACTGCGTTTGCGATTTACAGGCCTTGCGAGAAGAGGACAATATGAATTTTACTAAGAAGCGACTGCTGCTGGCACTCGCACTATTTGCGGTAGTACCGATGGTACTTGCCGCTTGTGCTGGTGAGACTGTCACAGTCGTCGAGACCGTCGTGGTCGAAAAGCAGGTCGAAAAGCAGGTCAAAGGTGACACGGTTGTAGAAACCGTCGTCGTGACCGAAAAGGGCGACACGATTATTCAAAAGGGCGACACGATTATAGAAACCGTTGTCGTGGAAGTAGCGCCGGAAGCTCCTGCACTTGTTGGATCGCCGCACATTACAACTGATCCACAGGACGGTAATATCTGGCCTAGTATCGTTTTGAACAACGTTCCTTCTTCGTTCCAGGAAGCTCCAATGCTGGCAGCGCTTGTTGCCTCAGGCGACCTTCCTCCGGTTGAAGAACGCCTGCCAACTAACCCACTGGTGATCTCACCGGCTGAGGGCATCGGCAAGTACGGTGGTACATGGTTCCGTGCGTTCACGGGGCCCGCAGATGGTCAGAACATGGAGCGGCCGATGAAGGACCACCTGCTCTACTTTGACACCGGCATGACTAATGTTCAGCCGAACATCGCGGAAAGCTGGACGGTCAACGACGACGCAACGGTGTTTACTTTCACTCTGCGTACAGGTCTGAAGTGGTCAGACGGTGATGACTTCACTACCGAAGACATCATGTTCTGGTACAACCAGATGCTGTTGAACGATGAAATCAACCCCACGACGCCCGCCTGGGCCGTACATGGTGGTGAGACTCTTCTGTACGAAAAGATAGACGACGTTACGTTCAGAGTGACGGCGGCCGAATCTTATGGCCTCTTCATTCCACTCATCGCATCAGTGATCGTCGCAGGCCCGCACACCAGGGGCGACAGTGGTGGCGGTGGATACGCTCCGTCCCACTACCTGCAGCAGTTCCACCCGGACTTTGTGGGTCTGGAAACTGCAACCGCAAACGCGGTTGCTGCAGGGTTCGACAACTGGTCCAACTACTTCCTGAACCGTAACCACGCCAACGCAAACCCTGACTCCCCGATGATGACGGCGTGGAGGGTGACTCAGAGCATCAGTACGTCTGAGTGGGCCTTCGAGCGCAACCCCTACTACTGGGCCGTTGACACCGATGGGAACCAACTCCCGTACATGGATAAAGTAGTACTGACGCTTGCGGAAAACCTGGAAGTACTGAACCTTCGTGCGATCGCCGGTGACTTCACCGTAATGGGTCGTCACATCGACATCGCCAAGCTGCCGGTCTTCCTGGAGAACGCAACTGCGGCCGGTTACCGCGTCCAGTTCTGGAAACAGCCCCAGAGTGGGATTGCCAACCTCTCCTTCAACGAGTCGTGGGATGGTGACGCGGAACTGGCTACCTTCCTTCAGAATGTCGAGTTCCGACGAGCGCTCTCGATGGGCCTCGAACGGGACCAGATAAACGAAGTGTTCTTCTTAGGGTTAGGATCGGTAGCCGGGCTCTGTGACGGATTCTCCGATCCGGACAGTCCCGGCAAGTACATTGGAGAGGACAATGTCCAATTCAATCCAGACTCGGCCAACAAAGCGCTTGACGCGCTTGGGTTAGACAAGAAAGACAGCAGTGGGTTCCGTCTACTGCCAAGTGGCGAACGTCTGGTGCTACAGCTGCCTGGAGTCGTCGCTGCTTTCGAAGACTACGTTGGAATCGGTGAAATGGTCGCCGAGCAGTGGAAGAAGAACCTGGGCATCTCAGTGGAAGTCCAGGGGCTCGAGCGCAGCCTCCACAGTGAGCGGGCGCAAGCAAACGAGTTGATGCTGCAGAACTGGGAGTCGTCAGGACGTGACTCCGTGTTGATAACCCCAACGCACCTCCTCCCTGTTGCCGGAGCTTTGTTCACCGACGTTCTTGGTGCACGATGGTTCGACGGTCGAGATAATGCGCGTGAGCCTGTCTCCTCTTTCATCAAGGAGCAGCAGGTGCTTTACGCAGAGGGCATATCGACCAGCGATCCGGCGGTATACCTGGCGAACGCACAACGAGTAGTTGAAATCAACTGCGAGATGGTCAATCCGATTACGACGGTGATGAACAAGCCGACGTACGTAGCGATCATCAAGAACAACGTGCGCAACATCCCGAACTCGCTTCCCTTCTCGTTCCACGCCCAGACTTCGGGTAATGGATTCCCGGAGACATGGTGGATAGACGAATAAGAATCGGTCGAGGACGTCGAATTCGGTAAGTAACAACTTGATCGAAAGCATAAGTGCCCCCTCCTGGACCAGTTCCAGGAGGGGGTGCAGGCTTTTAGGCGATGGAATAAGACACCCAGAATGGTGTCTGGAGAGGCATGCTAGATGCTCGGCTATCTGATACGCCGTCTGTTTTACGCGGTCCTGGCCGTGTGGGCTGTCTCGATCATCTCCTTTTTCATCATCAACCTTCCGCCGGGCGATTACGTCACTTCGTATATTGCTCAACTCGCCATTCAAGGCAACATTATCGGAGAGGAGGAAGCCGAGAGTCTCCGCGAGTACTACGGACTGGATCAGCCGAACTACGTCCAGTACCTCAAGTGGATGAATCAGATCCGTCAGGGCAATTTGGGCTTCTCCTTCGAGTTTGGCCTCCCAGTTAATGACGTGATTGGTGAACGGCTGGTACTGACAATGATTTTGGCTTTGGCCACGATCGTGTTTATCTGGATAGCGGCAATACCGATCGGGATATTAAGCGCAGTGCGTCAGTACTCGATCTGGGATCACACCTTTACGTTCTTTGGCTTCGTCGGTCTGGCGGTGCCTGACTTCATGCTCGCCTTGATAATGATGTATTTTTCATTTGTGCTGTTCGATTTCAGCGTCGGGGGGTTGTTCTCACCCGAGTACGTCACAGCGTCATGGTCCCTCGGCCGAGGGTTAGATCTGGCGCAGCACATGATAATTCCGATAATAATTTTGGGAACGGCTGGTACAGCCTCGTTAATTCGGATCACCCGTGCAAATCTTTTGGATGAGCTGCGAAAACCGTACGTGGCCACCGCTCGCGCAAAAGGCATGTCGGAGTGGAGGCTGATCCTAAAGTATCCCGTACGTATGGCACTGAACCCTGCGATCAGCCTGACCGCTTACATCCTGCCGTTCCTGGTCTCAGGGAGCATTGTTGTCTCAGTGGTTCTTGGTTTGCCGACCGTGGGTCCGATATTGCTCAAAGCGCTGGTGGCCCAGGACATGTTCCTCGCCGGAGGGATAATTTTGCTGATCGGGTGGATGACGGTCGTAGGTACTTTCCTGTCTGACCTGCTATTGGTGTGGGCCGACCCTCGAGTCAAATTCGAGGGACGATAGAACATGGAATCGAACCCTGTCGAACAGGAACTGGCACCCGAGATAGAAGATATCGTCGAAGAGAGGATCAGCGTGGCGTCACAACGTCAGCTCATCTGGTGGCGGTTCAGGAAGCACAGGGTGGCGGTCGTTGCCACCGCCCTCATTGTTATTTTCTACACCATAGTGATATTCGCCGATTTTCTCGCAACAAATGTCCCGGAGGATTCAGAGGCTTTCCGGGGACTCATGCCGCCGCAGCAAGTCCATATCTTCGACGGGTGGAAGCCGAGTCCCCACGTCTGCGCAGTAACAGGCGCGCGCAACCCGATCACCTTTCAGAAGGATTACGTGACGGATTGCACGGAAAAGATTCAGGTGCGATTGTTCGGCCGTGGTTACGACTACAAACTCTTTGGGGTCATACCGACCGACAGGCACCTGATAGGCATGAGCGATGACACGCTGCGGCCGGAGGATTATATCTATATTCTCGGGACCGACAAACAGGGTCGCGACATGTATTCGCGGCTCTTGTTCGGTACGCGTATATCGTTGACGATAGGACTGTTCGGGGTCGCTCTGAGCCTCGTGCTCGGGATCGTTTTAGGCGCCATTTCCGGATTCTATGGTGGACTAATCGACAATCTTATTCAGCGCCTGGTCGAGATCGTTCGTTCCATACCGTCCATCCCGCTCTACATGGGCATGGCGGCGGCGTTCCCGTCTGACTGGTCCATATTAAAAATTTACTTCGCCATCACGATAATTATCTCGCTCTTCGCATGGACTGATCTGGCACGTGTTGTGCGAGGTCGGTTCCTGACAATGCGTGATGAAGACTTCGTGACAGCGGCCATGCTTTCTGGCGCAAGCCAGCGGCGCATCATCTTCAGGCATATGTTGCCGTCGTTTTACAGTCACATCATCGCCGCGGCCACACTTGCGCTGCCATTGATGATCATTGCCGAAACTACACTCAGCTTTCTTGGCCTGGGGCTGCGTCCTCCGGCAATCAGCTGGGGTACCCTGCTACAGGACGCACAAAACGTCCAGACTATTGCTCTTACACCCTGGTTGATGATCCCGGCGCTCCCGGTGATCCTGGTTATCCTGGCACTGAACTTTATGGGTGATGGCCTACGAGATGCTGCCGATCCGTACAGCAATTAGAAAACTATGAATATGCAATCGCCAGAACCAGAAACAGTGGTAACCGATGAAGATACCGGCACTCGGCCGCTTCTTTCGGTAGAAGACCTGCAGACGTATTTCTTCACCGACGAAGGCACGATTAAGGCGGTAGATGGTGCCAGCTTTGACGTTTATCCAGGACGCACTCTGGGGATTGTGGGAGAGAGCGGGTGCGGTAAGAGCATCACAGCAAAATCGATCCTTCAGATCATCGACAATCCGGGTCTAATCGTAGGCGGCCAGGTGAAACTCAGCTCGAATGGCGACGCCAGTAAAAACCTACTGGAGATGGAGCCGAACGGAGAGGAGATACGGTCGATCCGGGGTGGCGAAATATCAATGATTTTCCAGGAACCGATGACATCGTTCAGCCCTATTCATACGTTCGGAAACCAGATTATTGAAGCGATCAGGTTACACAGCTCACTCGACAAGGAGGAAGCGCACGAACTGGCAGTTGACTGGTTGCGCCGTGTCGAAATTCCAAGCCCGGAACAGAGGATGTCGGAGTACCCATACCAGTTCAGCGGAGGCCAGCGCCAGAGGGCAATGATCGCAATGGCTCTGTGCACTGAGCCAAGGATTCTGATCGCAGATGAGCCGACAACTGCCCTCGACGTTACTACGCAAGCGCAGATCCTCGACATTCTCCAAACGCTGCAGAAGCAGAATGACATGTCGATCATATTCATTACTCACGATCTTGGTGTGATCGCCGAAGTCGCCGATGTTGTGGCCGTAATGTACCTCGGGAAGGTTGTCGAGATAGGTCCTGTTGAAAGCATCTTCAGTTCGCCAAAACATCCTTATACGAAGGCTCTTCTATCTTCAATGCCAACGATCGACGCCGCGCCGCGGGAGAGAATGCCCTCAATTACAGGAGCGATCCCTCACCCGCAAAACCGCCCTTCAGGCTGCTCGTTCCATCCCAGATGCCCTTCGTATATGTCAGATATCTGTGGCCTCAAGGAACCAGAGCTAGTGTCGGTCGGCACGGATCAGCAAACCAGCTGTTTTCTGTACGGGAGAGACTAGATGACCGAAGAAACTAACGTTGAAATAAAAAAACCACTCTTAGAAGTCAAGAATCTTAAGAAGTCCTTCCCGATAAAAAGAGGATTTCTACAGCGGACCGTGGGTCACGTCCGCGCGGTAGATGACGTGTCGTTCTCGATCGCCGACGGTGAGACGTTGAGCTTGGTTGGCGAAAGCGGCTGCGGCAAGACCACAACCGTCAGGGCCATCATGCGAGCCATTAATCCTGACGAGGGGCAGGTGCTGTTCCGTACCGATGATGACGAGACGGTCGATCTCGCGGAGCTTTCACTTTCGCAGATCAGGCCATTCCGCCGAAATATTCAGATGATCTTCCAGGATCCGTTCTCGTCACTGAATCCCCGGATGACCATATTTCAGCTCATAAGCGAGCCGCTGCTAGTCAACGGTATCGGCAACAAGCAGGAACGTGAAGACCGGGTCACCGAGTTGTTGCGTCAGGTAGGACTACGACCTGAATATATGGCGCGCTTCCCACACGCGTTTAGTGGAGGCCAGCGCCAACGCATCGGGATCGCGAGAGCCTTAGCGATCAACCCCCGGTTGATCGTGGCCGATGAGCCAGTCTCCGGGCTGGACGTCTCTGTTCAGGCCCAGGTCATAAATCTGATGATGGATCTTCAGGACGAGTTCGGTCTTACGTATCTGTTCGTCTCGCATGACCTGAGTGTGGTGAACCAGATTAGCGACCGGGTAGTGGTGATGTACGTTGGGCGGGTAGTGGAAGTGGGAACGCCGCAAGAACTTTTCCACAATCCAAAGCACCCCTACACATCAGCTTTAATATCGGCATTGCCCATCACTGATCCGAAGAATCGAGGTGAGCGACCTGTGCTCGAGGGCGAAATAGCCAACCCGGCTAACCCACCCTCAGGCTGCTACTTCCACCCGCGCTGCCCCTTTGCAATCGACAAGTGCAAGGTGGAGGCACCGCCGATACAGGAGGTCTCAGGTCGACTCGTGGCTTGCCACCGTGCCGATGAGTTAGAGCTAGCGAGCGCAAGCAAGCAGGGTGTAGCGGCTGGATAGCCGTGAGCAACACATGACGGCACTATCCCTTAGCCCGCTGCGAATTCACGATAAGGTGCTTCGTAACAGACTTACGGCAAGTGTCGCCTTGTATGCGGCGGCTCTCGGATCAGCTACGATTCTCGTCTCAATCATCGCCCGTACCGACAAGTTCGACGAGGCGCAGCATCTGGCGTTTGCCCCGGGGTTCATCTCAGCCATAACGGGTGCCATTGCGGCCACTCTCATCACCCCGCTAGCTATTTATCATCTGCGAAACAACGCCGATGAATCGGGGGGCCTACTGCTTTGGCTGGCGTTTGGTCTGGGATTCAGTGTGGCGGGCTGTTTTGTGACCGGAGGGCTCATACCCCTCAATGTTGTGTTCATCACGTTTGCGGAAGACGACATCAAGCTTGGTGAACTGCCTTCGTTGGTTCTTGAAGGGGCATTTCAAGGAATCAGATCGTTCTTTATAGAAGGCGCCCTGTCGATCTATACTTGGTTCCTCGCAGGCGCTCTATTCGGCTTTGGTGGATGGATTATCGACAAAATGAACGCATCCCCGTACCCGGTCGCTTCGAAATATGGCACTTGGATCGTTGCTTTGTCCCTCGGACTTACGATCGTGGCCTTCGCTGTTCTTGGGCCACCGGAAACCCTCAGGGATTTCGGATGACGTCGACTTGTGCTGGTTTTAAAAATTTATCGAGGCACCAACTTGAAGATGGCCCTCGGGCTATAAACATCAATAATCATTAGGAGAGAGTTTGTGGAATCTGATCAAATACGCGACTGGCTTTGCGGACCCATGGTGGCCGTAGCCACACCCTTTACCGAGGATTATGCCCTCGACTTGGAGGCTCTACATACCAACATCCGGTTCATGATCGATCGCGGTGTTCGCACAGGCCAGGGGTCCTTGTTGGTTGGAGGTGCAGGTGGAGAACACCCGACACTCAACGTAGACGAACGAAAGCTTGTTATGACGACAGCGCTTGAGGCGGCTCGGGGCGAAGTCCCGGTGCTATCAAGCATCCAACACACAGATGCACGGGTTATCGTTGAACTGGCAGGACATGCTTCTGAGATCGGGCTCGACGGCGCTCAACTGGGGCCAACTTACTACTACACGCCTACTGAGAGTGACGTCCTGCGCCTATTCGAGTTAGTTGCGAAAGAATCGGACGTGTCGCTCATGATCTACCACACCTGGTGGGAAGGCCTCACCATGAGCCTCGACCTTCTCAAGCGCCTTTCGGATATCGAGTCTGTGCGCTCCCTGAAGTGGTCTTCATCCAACCCTGAGCACTACCGACAGACGCTGCTGGCACTGTCTGACTCACTGGTAATGATAGACAACTCCGGCGAGCAGACGTCGAGTCATCTTCTGGGGGCTCGAGGATTTATCACCCATCTGAGCGGCTTTTGGCCTGAATACCCGCTAGAGATTTGGCAATTGCTCGAGCAAGGTGACTACCGTGCGGCGAAAGCTAAGCTGACTGCGTTCAAGTGGAAGTGGAATTTGTGGCGCAACAAAGTTGTTGAGGTTACCGGTGGTGAGGGACCGTTCATAAAGGCGGCTATGGAAGCGGTAGGCTTGCAAGTCGGCCCTCCACGCCCCCCATCTGTCCGCCCGCCCGATCACCTGCTGGATGAGTTACGAGAGCTTCTAGACTCTGCCAACGTACCCAAAGCCTGAATGGAACAGGGACGGGGCCGATAATCCGCGGAGTGGGTTCGGCCAAATCTCAGGACACCAGTAAATATTAGACCGATCTGAAAACACTGCAATCACGGTGTTTCGGTCGGTCTATTTAGTTAACGTGAGCTGAGGCTGGGTAGAACCGATGGAGTAGTTGTCGCCACCTGATTCCCGGAACGAACTCGGCAAGCACACGCTTGAAATACGATGCCAAAAATTTGCTCAGATGCAATCACCTGAAGCTCCAGCGTCATCTAGATTTGAATCGATGGGTCAAAGCGCTGCTTTTTAACCCGCAGGTGCCAGTGTACGCGCGCACTGCGTCAATAACCGGTAAACGTGACCTATGTGCTGAACGTCGAAGATTTTGAGGTTTTACAGCTGCTGATTCGCGGGTCTTCGCTTGAAATCACGATAGTGGTAGCTTAGCGCTCTGGTGACGATAGTTAACAGTTAGCGGCTGTCGAAGATCCTGTTCAGCCATCTTGTGATCAGTCGAATCAACTGAATATCTTGTATTGAGATGGTTATACAGCATCTGATTCGCTTTAGTTAATCATGCTGCAAAATCAATCGGTTCCCGCGCTGCGATCCGATACGTAGGAAACGATGCTGAGACGAATTCGAGTTTGGTGGGCCCTGTGGGGATCGAACCCACGACCTGCGGATTAAAAGTCCGATGCTCTACCGCTGAGCTAAAGGCCCTTGCAAACTCAATAAATAAGGGTACGACAGCATCATGATAATAGGGAGGGTTAAACACCGTTACGCATAGTCTACTATTCAAACCTTAAAGGTCGTCTACTAACACTCCCACTTGAAACGTATCTTAGAGTTAAGATGTTGCGGACCGATAATTCTTTCATCAACCACGTCGAACACGCTGAGCGATCAGGAGCATGTAATCGAAATGTTAAACGCACAAAATCGGAAATACGACCTACTTCTTAAGGGCGGACGGCTGATCGACCCCGCCTTTGATATAGACGGTCAATTCGATGTTGCGACTTCTGGCGGCCATATCGCCCTAGTCGATAAAGACATCTCCCCTGGCCGAGCGCGAACCGTAGCCGACGTTTCAGGATTAGTTGTCACACCCGGTCTTGTCGACCTACACGCTCATTTCTACGGTTATTTCGGTGCCATCTTCCCTGACGCGCACTGCCTACCTGAAGGCACAACAACTGCGGTAGATGCTGGAGGGTCGGGGCATCTAACTTTCGACGATTTCAATGAACAGGTCATTGCACCTGCCACAACGAACGTGTTTGCACTTTTGAATATTGCCGGTGAAGGAATGGTCGGTGAGCCTGAGCAAGATCTCGACGGTATGGACTCCGAACTCACGGCACTAAAGATAGCCCAGAGACCGGACCTGATTGTTGGCGTGAAAGTCGCTCATTACATGGGTCCGGGTTGGGAACCTCTTGATCGCGGTATTCAGGCAGCGGAGGAAAACGGCGTCTTCCTGATGGTTGACCAGTCTCCGATACACACGCGACCTATGAACGAGATGGTCCTTGAGCATCTTCGATCAGGCGATATGGTCACCCACTGTTACGCACTTAGTAAGCCGATGACCGATATCAGCGACAAAGTTAAACCTCACTTTATAGAGGCTCGCGAGCGAGGTGTGCAATTCGATGTGGGGCACGGCGCCGGCAGCTTCTCTTTCAGGATCGCAAAAGCTGCAATCGAACAGGGATTCTTACCCGACACCATTTCAACTGATATGCACCGAGCGAGTATTCTTGCAAACCAGGCAACGATGCCCGAAACCATGTCAAAACTGTTGATCCTTGGCATGGAGTTACCCGAAATCGTCAAACGTTCCACCTGGGAGCCAGCCCAGGCTATCGGCCATCCAGAATTAGGTAATCTTGGTCAAACAGTTCCAGCTGACATAGCTGTGTTGAATATAACTGAGGGTGAATTTGGTCTGGTAGACAATGGAACTGACAATAGAGTGTATAAATCCGATAAACGTATAGTTTGCGAGATGACTGTCAAAAACGGACAGGTTGTATGGGACAAGAACGGTCGATCCCATGATGATTGGTCATCAGCGCCACCAACCAACCCCGTGCTCTAGTTTTCAAGGACGTTCCACTTCATGGTGAACCCGAAGTATGACGTAATCGTCGTTGGCGCCGGATCCGCTGGGGCTGCCTTGGCAACCCGCCTTTCTGAAGACCCTTCTCGTCAAGTCCTGTTATCAGCCAAAGATCTGAAAGTCGGATGTTGGCCAGAGAATCGCCCAGGCGCGGCCCACAAGTTCCTTTGACGCTACAAATTCCCAATTCCGTGAATCAATAGACACCCTACGGTTATCGCCAAGAACATAATATGCTCCCGGTGGAACTTTCACGGGGTAATACCCATCACTCCTACGTCTAGAAGTCATAGTATCGACCCATTCTGTTTTTTCACCGTTTACGTAAACAAACTCATTGTCTATGTCGATTAGATCGCCAGGAACGCCAATGATCCTTTTAACGAAGTCTGTTTTAGAACCCGAGGGTGGATGGAACACCACAATATCTCCTCGTTCAGGACCATCAAACAAATAGTCCTCATTCCCAAACAAGCTTAGCGGCGATCGCATATAAATAAACTTGTTAACTAGAAGACGCTGGTCTTGCCTTAGAGTAGGTTCCATAGAAGAGCCCTCGATAAGAAAGTTCTGGGTGGATCCTTGCAATAACAGGAATATCACCACCGCCGTGATGATCGTTTCGCTTGTATCTCTAATCGCTGAACGCATTTCTTTCCGAAAACTGTTCTAGGATCTCTCTTAAAGAAGTATTGTCCTAAATATGAATGTAACGACCAGATTCGAAGTTTCACGCTATGAAGAAGTTAAGGGTTTAGATTATTCTTCATCCTGATTCCAGTTTACTAATTTTGCATTACTAGAGACTAATTTCAACTAAATCTCCAAAAAACTAAACCTAAATCACCGACGGTGATTCATCAGGAGGTAAATAAAAATAAAATAGAAGACTAAAACGATCAAATATCTTTACGAGCGCTGTAACAAAACTTTTTAAGGGAGCACTTAATGAGCACCATCGGGACTAAAAGACCGAATACGTGGTTAAACATGGCAGCAATTGCATTGTTTTTGAAGATTGGTATCGCCTGTGACAATGCAACCGACATCGAACCTATACTGGGTGAATCGGGAGCCGATAACACGAGCGATAGTTTTGTTGTCACATCAATGGGTTCATCCGAAGGTTCTGTATCGAACGGAGTCATTGCTCCGAGCAGCTTTATTCCAACCGGGCCCACTACTTTTAGAGCCAGCAGTACCGGGTCTTTATCTGCTGATCAGTTAGGCGCTTCCAACTCAGGAATATGGGTCACAGGAGAAGCAACCCTAGAAATCCCGGCCGACATAGCGAACGTTTCAATCGGCGTGGAAGTCCGAGAGGAATCAGTTACCGATGCCCGACAAAAGGCAGCAACAACAATGGGTAAGGTTGTAAACACTATCGGAGATCAAGGAGTTAAAACAGACGACATTGTCACTACCCAATTTAGCATCTACCCACAGACCATATGGGTGGAGGTTTCAGATTCCCTTGGTCTACATAGTGAACCTCGCATTGTGGGCTATACAGTCAACAACACAGTGCAAGTAACCGTGCGAGACATCGATAAGTTGAGTGCTATTATCGACAATGCGTCATCAACTGGAGGCGACTTAATAAGGGTCAATTCAATTCAGTTCACAGTGGACGACCCAACGGTGTTTAGTAAGAAGATCCGTGAGATAGCGGCGGCTGATGCAACCGCAAAAGCAGATGTATACGCCCGAACAATGGGAGTAACGCTTGGTCAACTCGTATACCTCGCGGAATTAGGTGATTCAGCCCCAATGGCCGGGAACTACGATATGGCAATGAGGTCAGCACCAATGATGGCCGAATCATTTGCTCCATCACCTATATCTGGAGGAGACGTCAACATCTCCGTAACAGTTCAGGCTATGTTCGCAATAGCCGATTAAGACAACTCAGATAGTATTAGAGCGCCTTGAGAGGTATCGCCATCAATAACCCACTGGACCGAGCTCTACAACTTGCCAAACACGCGAAAGGTAGCGTAGCCCCACGGCCGGCAGTAGGTGCGGTAGTTGTAAAAAATGGCAAGATCGTCGGAGAAGGAGCTACCCAACCAAGACCAGGCAACCACGCTGAGGTAATCGCGTTGTCCCAAGCTGGCACCCAAACAAGAGACGCAACTCTCTACTGTTCTCTTGAGCCACATGCGTTTCAAGGATTGGCTCCTCCTTGCACAGACGCAATCATCAAATCTGGAATTACAACGGTGGTATCGCCACTGCAGGATCCTAACCCAAGAGTATCGGGAAATGGATATCGACAACTTACCGCGTCTCGCATTGATGTAGTCAGAAACTGCACCGAAAAACAGAAGATTGAGGCAGAACAACTAATCGAAGGATTTGCGCATCACATAAAAACAGGCCTACCGATGGTGACTCTAAAATTAGCCACCAGTCTCGATGGCAAAATCGCTACCCGTACCGGCGACTCACGGTGGATAACCAACGAGAAATCTCGTGAGCGGGTTCACGAAATGCGTCATCAAACAGATGCATTGATCACCGGAGTTGGAACCGTACTTTCAGATAATCCACGACTTACTGCGCGCGACCAGTTAGGAAATGCCACTGGCCGACCGATCCTGCGGGTAGTGGTCGACAGCAACGGCCGAATGCCTGCCTCAGCGTCTATGTTGAAAGAGCCGGGGGAAATTCTTTGGGTCATAAGAGACGATATCGACGCCAACCCGCCAAGTGATTGTGTAAGCATTCTCAGAGCATCTGGTAAAGACGGAAAAATTGAGTTGTCAACCGTAATCCAGGAACTGGGATCCAGAGGACTAAACGACGTCATGGTAGAGGCAGGTGCTGGGCTTGCAGGAGCATTCGTTGAGGGTGGGCACGTGAACAAGATCGCTGCCTTCGTCGCACCGATGATTATCGGTGGAAACGATGCAGTAAGTGCAATCGCAGGTAAAGGAATCGAAACTCTTAGTGACGCCCTAACTCTCGAGCGCGTCTCCTTTAGCATGATCGACAGCGATATCCTAATCGAAGGTTATGTTTCTTCGAGTCCCAAGACGTACTCAAGCTCAACATCTCAGGCAAAATAAACAAATGTTTTCGGGAATAATTGAAGAAATAGGCACAGTCAAGTCATACGACGGCGAAACACTGACCGTCCGGGCGAACCGGGTGTTGCAGGACTTAGAAATATCGCAGTCAATAATGATAGCCGGCGCATGCCTGACGGTAGTTGCAATCTCAAAATCAAGTTACACATTCACAGTGGAGACAATACCCGAAACGCGCGCTCGAACGAACTTCAAGGAACTGATTCCGGGTAATAACGTGAACCTTGAAAGGGCCCTACGCTATGGTGACCGCGTCGGGGGTCACATGGTCCAGGGCCATGTTGACGGTATCGGGACCGTCCAGTCGATAGTCGAAGACACCAATTCCAAATTAATCGTAATCGAAGTAGATCAGAATATAATTGTAAGCATCGTTGAGAAGGGCTTCATCACCGTCGATGGGACTAGTCTCACAGTCGTAAGCCGAAATGACGATACTTTCAGCATTGCAATCATCCCGCACACACTTACACACACTACCTTGAATCAACTTTCCAAAGGATCAAAGGTTAATTTGGAAGTAGATATGACGGCAAAATACATCACAAAACTCTTGGAACCTTACCGGAATCATTTCCCCAACTAAACAATGACCATGAATCCCAACATTCCAGACATCGTTGATGCCAGAGCCATCATAGCTGTCGAACGAGGTATAGAACAAATCAAAAAGGGTGGCATCGTGATTCTCGTCGATGACGAAGATCGCGAAAACGAGGGCGATATGGTGATGGCCTCTGAGGACGCCAGTGCCGAAAATATCACCCTCATGATGGTAGAAGCACGCGGACTGATATGTACCCCGATGTTAGGAGACGATCTTGACCGCCTTAATCTACCACTGCAAGTTCAAAATAACACAGCACCCCATCGAACTGCATTCACAGTTACTGTCGACGCGGCATCAGGAATAACCACTGGGATTTCGTCAGCTGACCGTTCACATACGATCAAACTTCTCGTAAACAAAGAGTCTAGCTCCGCTGATTTTGTACAGCCTGGACATGTGTTCCCCCTACGTTATGAAGAAGGAGGTGTCCTTGTGAGGGCCGGCCACACCGAGGGATCAGTGGACCTAGTCAACCTCTCAGGCAAGTATCCATCTGCAGTGATCTGCGAAATATTAAACCCAGACGGAACCATGGCGCGGCGCCCCCAACTGGAAGAAGTAGCAAAAAAATACAAGTTCCCGATAGTTGCGATCGCTGACGTAATTGCCTACAGAATGAGCCACGAAAAACTTGTGAAACGTGGCGCCGAAGCTCGACTGCCAACGGATCATGGAGTATTCACAGCAGTTGCTTACAGCAGCGTTGTAGACTCTTCAGAGCACATTGCTGTGTTCATGGGGGATATCGACGATTCTGAACCGGTAGTAGTCCGCGTGGAGTCCGAGTGCCTCACCGGCCACGTTTTTGGCAGCAACAGATGCGATTGCGGTGATCAAGTCAACATGGCGCTCAAAACAATATCGGCTCATGGCCGGGGTGTACTCGTATATATGCGACAGGAAGGCCGTGGAATCGGCCTTTTAAACAAACTGAAAGCCTATGAATTGCAGGATAAAGGGTTAGATACCGTGGAGGCAAATATTCACCTCGGATTCCCTATGGATCTGAGACGATATGGCGTCGGAGCCCAGATTCTTCGCGATCTGGGGGTCAGACGATTCAAACTTTTAACAAATAATCCAAAGAAAGTTGTGGGCCTTCAAGGTTTTGGACTCGAGATGTTGGAGCAGATCCCGCTCAAAGCTCCTATCAACGATGAAAATCGTTTTTATATGCAAACTAAAGTAGAAAAAATGGGACATGATTTTGATATCGAAACTAAATCATCGAAAGAACCGATGCCCTGATGGCACCTCGAATCATCGACCCAAAACTCGACGGTACAGGGCTTGGAATCGCAGTGGTAGCTGCCCGGTTTAACAGTTACATGGCCGACCAAATGCTGGAAATTACATTGGAACGCTTATCCGCACTTGGGGTCGCGGACGAAAATGTGATCGTAGTGCGAACCGCTGGCTCTTTTGAATTACCGCTCACTGCGCGACGTCTTGCAGAGCGAGGCGATGTTGATGCTGTAATTTGCATAGGTGTTGTAATACGAGGCGATACTGACCATTATGAGCATATCGCTAGGGCCGCGGCAGACGGTATTGCACGGGCAGGAGATGATTCAGGAAAACCGGTGATTTTTGGCGTTTTGACAACAGACAATACAGATCAGGCTGTCACTCGAATACCACAGGCAAGCGATTACGCTGACACAGCGGTGGAGATGGCCGGTACGTTACGCCAAATCCATGACCTTCGGTAAGCTGCAGGTTATGCGAACCCTTGATAACCCTACATTTTAAAATGAGAAGGCCCGCGTGCTAACCTGCACGCATGACACAGAGTAATCTTGAACGCTTAATTTTCCATGCTGACCTAGACGCGTTCTACGTGGAAGTTGAACGCCAATACGATCATTCCCTACGCGGCAAGCCGGTCATTGTCGGAGGCATGGGTCCACGTGGAGTCGTGTCAACTGCTTCATACGAGGCGCGTGAGTTCGGAGTGCACTCCGCACAAAGTACAGTGGTGGCTCGCAAACTTTGCCCCGAAGGAACTTTTTTGCCCAGCAATCACGCTTTATACAGTGAGATATCAAAAAAATTCATGGCTATTCTTCGTGAATTCTCACCTATTGTAATTTCAGTCAGTATCGATGAAGCATATTTGGATATGACCGGTACGAAAGATATTTACGGACCACCGCAAAAGGCTGCAGAGGAAATCAGAAAAAATATACAGAATGGCATCGGATTACCCGTTTCCATCGGTATAGGACCCAACAGGCTGGTCGCCAAAGTTTGTACTGAATATGCGAAACCTGACGGTATCTTCCAAATTCAACAAGTCGAAGCCGAAAACTTTTTCGGACCGCAACCCGTTCGGAATCTTCCGGGTATTGGGCCGAAGGCAGAAGAAGCCCTTGGCAACCTGAACATTTTCACACTAAAGCAACTCGCTAACGCCCCCGTTGGACTATTGCGCCGGGCACTTGGACCCAATCGCGCTGACTACATCAGGCCAAGGGCGAGAGGAATAGACAACGAGCCTCTTCAAGAACGTGGAAAAGCTAAATCAATAAGTGCTGAGACCACGTTTGAAACAGATATATCTGGTCAATCTGAAATGATAAAAATTGTGAAACAACTAAGCGAACGGGTTGGAGCAAGGTTGAGAAAATCCGGACAACTAGCACGCGGAGCGACCATTAAACTCCGCTACAGGGACTTCACCACCATTACACGTCAGCGCACATTTCCGAATCCAAATGATGGTGATCAGGCTATCTATGAAACAGCTCAGGCACTGTTGGTGAAGGCAATGAAAGAACGAAGGGAATCGATCCGATTAATTGGAGTCTCGGTCACAGGTTTAGGTCCAAAAGCGACACAGTTATCGCTTTTGGATACACACCCTACGGCAGACTCAGATACCAGTTTTGCCTTAGACAGGATACGAGATCGATTCGGGAATGAGGCTATATCTAGAGGTACACAGTAACGGGTGATTTCAAAGTAAACGAACAGCTCGAGATCGAATATTCATACCCTATGGAGCTTCAAGTAATCCAGCATTTTTCGCGGCTGCTAGAACAATGACTCGCTGCTCATCTGTAAGGTCTGTGACTGGCGGTATAGGTCGACCACAATCAACACCCAAACGTTCGCTTAAAATGAGTTTAGTGACCGCAGCCGGCGCACCAAACATCCTTACAACATTTACAATCTCAAATACACCATCTTGCAGTCGCTGGGCCGTTTTCATATCGCCCTGCTCCCAAGCGTTATACAACTCAGAATAATGCCACGGAGCTATCGATAGTGGAGCGTCGACGGTGCCAACCGCTCCCATCGTAAGGGCAGGAAGTGGCAGTGTTCCATTGCCTGAAAAACACTTCAGACCCATGTCGGCGAAGAGGCGGATGTCACCAAAGTTCATTGCGGAATGTTTCAGTCCCACAACATTGGGAACAGCATCGACAATCTTTTCCATCAGATCCGGATTTGTCTCAACCTGCGTGAGCTGTGGCAGGTTATATACGAAAAAAGGAAGGCCTTCCGCAGCATCAGCAACTCTTCGATAATGATCAATGGTCATCTGGTCGCCGCCGCGGAAAAAGAAAGGTGGTACGCAGCAAATCGCATCACAGCCATAATCCTTGGCAGCCTTGGCTCCCTTGGCAGCACTTTCAGTACTGATCGCGCCGACATGCATGATCGAAAGTCCTTTGCCGGATATAGTTTCACCGGCGACCCGAGCAGTGGCTTCACGCTGCATTTCGCTCATAACAGGTCCTTCACCGGTCGATCCAGCTACCCAAAAACCATCAACACCGTGAGCCAGGTTGTCTTCAAAAATATTTTTGAGGGCTTTTTCGTTGATACGGCCATCGGCATACACCGGTGTGGGGTTTGCAGGAAATACTCCCTTAAATTCCAAGTGCTTCCCGGAAATATTTGATCGTTCGACCGCAGTAGCAATCGTCGCCATTTAAAAACCCTCCGTTGGCAAAGAAAACATTATATGAAAGCGACAGTCTAGTCCGTTATTCAAAACCAATGTTTGAAAGTTGTAAGCGTGAAGGCCTGAATATATCGTGAAAGTGACCGTAGCCAGATAATTTCGTCGAACAATGCTTCTAATGAATAGTCGAAATCCAATCACCTTGCTAGTATTGAAACCTGTTCGCTGTTGCCGATTCGTCTAGCGGTAAGACACCAGACTCTGAATCTGGGAACCCAGGTTCGATCCCTGGATCGGCAGCCAACAAAGTGGCCCCATCGTCTAGTGGCCCAGGACACGGCCCTCTCAAGGCTGAAACAGGGGTTCAAATCCCCTTGGGGCTACCAAAGATAGCAAAAAGCGGTTGGCAAATAAGCTAGCCCTTTTGTTGTGAGCAACCTCGATCCGGACATTCTCACTGACTGGTGAAACGGGTGTATATTTCCAATGTGAACCGAAAGAACACAAGGAGACTGTGCCAATGCCGCGAAGTAACCCGTTAAAACAGGCTTTGAGACCGGTAATGTGCTTGAGGCCTCCAAACGACATAATGTTTGAAGAATCATTCTGGGATGAGCTGGCTGGTGCAGGAGTTAATGAAATCGCATTACAGTGGCTTTGCTTGCTGGATGACCCCGCGAACCACAAAAGAGAAGCTGGCAACATATACCCGCAACCAGAGGATAACCATCCAAGAGGCCTAGCATCTTTGGGTGGCAAGCCTTTGGCTAGGGTGCCAACTGCGGCGTTTCATCCAACCCCCGAATTTTATAAAGATCTGAACTGGGAACCACCGACAATGCCTCTCCACCTCTCCTCCCAGTCGGAACAGCTTTCTTCTGCACTGGATATGGGAAAATCGAAAGGTTTCACGATTTACGCCGTCGATGATAAAGGGTATTTCCTGCACGGTGGATTCGGCTCTGGCACGTTAGATCTCAACAAACGTACGCCTAGCTTCACAGATCCTGATATGCCTGCAATGACGGTGGCCCGAGCGCGCGACACCGCAAAACACTTTCCACAAGTAACTGGGCTATTCCTCGACGGCCCTGATTTCAAATGGGAGATCAAGCCTGGGCATCGTGATGATCTCTGGGTTGAACCGATCGATACTCCAGAAAACCGTGATTTCGCGTCAAAAAACGGGATAGTTTTTCAAAAAGTCTTGGATGGTCGAGAGTATTTCAAAGAGTTCTTGCATGAGTTTACGCCCGATTACGCTCGAAAATTCAGTGCACATTTTCAGGGTGCACTAGCTGACCACAATTGGTGGCGTAATCACTCCAAGTTTGCGAACTGGTACTTATTCAAGCAAGCCGCTGTCGAATGGAGCGTTAGTAGTTCATATCAAGGAGTAAAAAAACATCTCCCGCACATACAGGTGGGTAATTCTTCGCGGCTGCCGTTTGTTGAAGCGCTGACAGGACATAACTCGGTTCGGAAGCAAAACTACGTCGATTTTCAACAGCCAAAACAATATTGGTGGTCGGGCGGAGTCGCTGGATTCAGAGGAACAATAGTTAACTGGGTCAATACTTTGGCAGACTGGAATAACGGGTTGGACACCGAGCAAGCTGCAAACCTATTCGGATCGATGTTCAACTATCCAATGCCCGACAACTACCCCGTAAGCCACTATAGCCTTGAAGCCACAGACGAATGGTTCGATACCTCGATCCGTGATCAAACAGCGAAAATGATCTCCAACAGTGGCGGACAAGAACATTGCCTCCCCTGGGTGGGACTCGAGCATTTTGGTTCGAACTGGCTAACAGCTTCTGAGTTAGATCGACTATTGGGGGAAATGCATTCACAAGGCGCAACACGATATTGCTATTTCATATATAACTCTATGGAACCAGAAATTTGGGATGTAATTCAAAAATACAGCAGAGGATAGCAACTGATGGGGTCCTAATAAATTGGAGACGGCTCCAATTCAGTTATCGAACTGGATAAAGACTATTCAAACATGCTTATAGCCTGAATAAGGATTGAAAACTGATAGTCACAGCGTTCCAGCAAATAAGTTGTTCGTAATCCCGTACAGGAAGGCCGTACACCTGTGATTCATGAACAAAATGCTTAGCTCACCGGTGGGCGTCTGCCCACCCAGGGCTGAGCTTCCTCGAAGGCAGATGAGGCGGACAAGACATTTACTTCATCTTTCATATCACCAACGATTTGTAATCCGATCGGCAAGCCCTCTGCCGAAAACCCGGCGGGTACAGAAGCTGCAGGATTACCCGTCAGGTTGAACAGATAGGTAAAAGGCGTGAACCCCCACAATCGGTGTGGAACCTGTTTTCCCCCTATCATTCCAGGAGCCTCACCAATATCGAATGCTGACACTGCCAGAGTAGGTGATAAGAGAAGATCATATTTTCCAAAGTACGTGTTTACGTACATACGGTATGCCCCAATATTACCGAAGATATTCCACATACGTTCAGCTGAAAGTGTAGCTGCGCGATCCATGTACTCACCAAAATAATCGGTCATTTCATCTCGATGATTGTCAAAATCATCACGAGCGGCATCGAGACCTTTAACGGTAAAATAATCGAAGAATGTCCAAAACACTTCTTCGTATCCAGCCGGGTTGAAGTTAATAGTTTCAACTGTCGCTCCAAGTTCCTCAAATACCTTTACTGCCTTTTCGGCAACTTGAACTACCTCAGGATCGACCGGATTACCCCCCATATCTGGCGTCCAGCCGATCCTCAGATCTTTAACACCTTTATCAAGTGCACTTAGATAATCAGGAACATCGTCCGTAATGGTGTCGTATTCGCCTTTTAGGTCATGACCAGAAAAGATCGTCAGAGCTTCCGCCGCATCCCGCACGGTTCTAGTTAGTGGGCCCGACGTGGCATTGTTCATGATATTAAATCCCGCATTTCTTATGGAATTCGCAACTCGTGGCACCCTGCCCTGCGTAGCCTTAATCCCATAAACACCAGTAAAAGCCGCGGGTATTCGTATAGAGCCTCCACCATCACCCCCAGGCGCAAAGCTGGTTAATCCAGAGGCCACGGCAGCCGCAGCTCCTCCAGAAGACCCGCCAGGAGTTTTAGTTGGGTTCCAAGGATTTCTTGCAGGTGGACCCAGTCGATTCTCTGTAGTTCCAGCAAATCCGTTTTCCGGAGTGTTCGTCTTACCGGTAATGATCGCTCCAGCAGCTTTGACTCTAGATAACGGTAGAGAATCGACGTTTGCAATGTTGTCTTTGTAGGTCAATGAACCATGGGTCCAAATCACTCCCGACATAGGTTCAGTATCTTTATATGGAACTGGAATACCGTGAAGCGGGCCTAAAGAATCACCCCGCATCACTGCAGCTTCAGACTCACGAGCAGCATCCATCGCCATATCAGAAATACGAGTAATGAATATTCCAAGTTTTGGATCAAGTTCATCTGCACGCCTCAGATGGGACTCGGTCAACTCAACTGGTGAAATCAATTTCGCACCAACCATCTCACGAAGCTTATAAGTCGGTGCGAACCCTAACTCCCGATCCGATTCCATTTTGACTTTGCCCCTTTGGCTTTGATGAACACTTGATGCGAATCGGCTGAACTATTCCATCTTGGATCCAACAAAATTCGAAAGGGCGCGAGCGGTAGGATCAGTTCGAACGTTCACTATTGCCGGGACACCGGAATCGAACGCTCGCTCCAATGCTGCCGGAAGATCGACTGGGTTCTCAACCAACTCACCATGTCCACCCAGCGCCTCAGCAATTTTGTCAAAACGGGTGAATCCTAATTCACGGCCTGGCTTTCGAATACCTTCGACACGCGCCGTCCAGCCTTCATTATTCGAAACAACAATTACTATTGGTAGATTATGCCGTACGGCAGTATCAAAATCTTGAATGTTCATACCCAAAGAACCATCCCCGTGAAGTGATACCACTTGCTTATCAGGTTTAGCCAATTTGGCTCCGATTGCGTAAGGTAACCCCACGCCCATACAACCAGACGGGCCGGAATTCAAACGGTGCCCTGGAACATAAGTTGGCATTGACTGACGTCCAAAATGAAGAATTTCATTCCCATCCACAGTCAGAATCGCGTCCCTATCCATGACATCTCGAAGGTCTTTACAAAGCCTCAAAGGATGAATAGGCCTTTGTGTAGAATTCTCTAACGGCGCCACCCTCTCTCGACGTTCTGAATCTGCCTGTCTCAAAGACTCGATCCACTCGGTTTTTGCCTTCGATTTAAATCCTGTCATCTCGACCTGATCGATCATCTGTTGAAGTACTATCTTGGCGTCACCTTCAATTCCAACATCGACCGATCGGTTGTGCCCAAGTTCGGCACCGTGTATATCAATCTGGATGACCTTTGACTCCGCTGCAATCCGTTTACCGAACGTCATCATCCAATTAAACCTGGTCCCCACAACCAGCACCAAATCTGCACGCCTGAACGCTCCGGACCGGGCTGCAGGAAACGACATCTCATGATCATCAGGCAATAAACCTCTAGACATAGGAGATGTATAGAACGGTATTCCAGTGCGCTCTACCAGGATCCGCAATTCATCATAAGCCTGAGACCACCACACCCCCCCGCCAGCGAAAACAATAGGCCTTTTTGATTGAGACAATAGTTTTACGGCCTGCTTTATCAGATCCGGGTCACCAGCCGGGCGAGCCCTCCCAGAAGCACGAGTTGCGGATGGCACATCCGTTTCATCCACCTTGCCGTAAAGAACGTCTTCATTACAGTCAACGTACACAGGACCAGGTCGACCCGAGGTGGAAAGTCTGAATGCAGTTGATATATGCTCTGGATAGCGAGAGGGATCCGTAGGACGCATTACTGCTTTGGAGATAGGCTCAAATACACCGACTTGGTCCACCTCCTGAAAACCATCTCGCCCGAAATCAGAAATTGGACCCGCACCGCCAAGCGTTATCATTGGAGCACAATCAGCCCACGCCGTGTATTGGCCGGTCAGTAAATTTAACGTCCCTGGACCGGAAGCAGCTGTCGTAACCCCAGGCTTTCCTGTCACTCGTGCATACCCATGGGCTGCCATTGAGGCTGCCTGTTCATGACGAAAATCGGTCGCCTTAATACCAAGGTCTACAGCATTATTAATAATCTCGTAATTCGGACCACCCATCAAAAAGAAGAGGTGCTCTACCTCTTCTTCTTTGAGCGTTCGAGCTACTAAATAACTACCTTCTACTTCCATAATTTTTCTCGATAAGTTTTGTACATAGCAAGCAATAGGCTATTTTTGTTGTGTAACAGAATACGCTGAACACTCACCTAAATCGTTAATCATTTCAACCTCGATCTCCCACCCTTCAAACGATCGCCTTCTTTGACCGGAGAATCTAACAAACGACTGAGAGTTCCGATCTGGTCAGTACCCGAGAGCTTAGATGTTTCAGCTAACAGTAGCGCCCCACCAACAAAATCACCTTTCGAAATAACCTCTGACTCTACTCCCGACTCACCACGGTTATGCCAGGACCCTAGAGGAAAGGCAGTTCCTGTTACTCTGTAACCAAATGCCTTGAAGGCCGCAGCCTCACAACCGCCAGCACTCATCAGTTGACGCTGTACCTTAAAATCTGGATCTGATGACCTAATTTTTTCCACTGCAGCGCTCAAATATACTTCCGCCGCATAATCGAATGTAGTGGCACGATCTCCAGTTCTAATCACGACTCCCTCTCCGATTTCTGCACCTGGTAACACCGAACTCGTCTCGACAGAAACTATCACAGTATTCTTAGGTATCAGTCCGTTCTCCGCCACTAAGCGAGCCCCAATTAATCCCACTTCTTCGGCCCTAGTGAAAAGCCCATAAACACTACCTCTAATCGGTGATTCAATAATCACTTCTAAAGCTGCAAGAATAGCCGCGCATCCGGCGAGGTCATCCGCTGCGCGCATACGCACGAGATCGTTGTCGATGATGAAATCTGGCAGGTTAGGAACCGCAGGCACAGGTAAGACGCCTAGGTCGTGATCTTTGGAAAGCTGGGCATACACAGTATCTGTGCCAAGCCAACCCGCAGATTCCCTTGACCTTTGAAAGTTACCTTCCGCTTTCTCAGCACCCACAACGGTCGCGTTGATACGACGGCCGCTAGCATCGATCACCAAAATTTCTGCGCCGTTTCTTCCAGCAGCGGTGCCAATCCCACCCAGTGTTTTCAGTACAAGTTGATCACCTTGTTGGGCGACAACCTCATATCCAGGATGATCCATATGGGCCACAAAAGCGATTCCCTCGGCGTTTGGATCACTACCTGGTTTTACAGCTAGAACGTTTCCCCACTGGTCTACTGAAACTTCAAGCCCTACACGCTTGGCACGGTTTATAAGATAACCAGATGGACCATCTTCCCAATAGGACGTAGCCGTGAACTTTCCTAAATCGGATAGTATTTCAATGCCAGCAATTTTGATTGAATCAGTATATGAATGCATATGACGGTCATACAAAATTAGTTTTTCCGAAAGAGACCTGAATGATACGGGTCAAAGCCTGAAATAGCTGCGATATTGCTTATCTAAGTTCTACAATGCACGCTGTTCTGCTTAGACCTCTTTTCTACCTTAAGTAAGGTCAAACCTAGATGCCTCAGGTACTCGTATTCTCCGGCCCTGCACTTCCGTTGTTGGATATGGCAAACCAAATGAAGCCTGATGGGTGGGACTTGCAAGTGTGTACAAGCGACTCAACAGAACCTGAGGTTACAGAGGCGGCTAAAATCGCTGATTTCATACTTGTGTTCGGACACGGTGTATCGGACACAGTATTGCGGGTCGCAAAAAAAACGAAGCTGGTCCAACTTTGCTCAGCGGGGTTTGACGGGATCAACCTTCGACTTGCGGGTGAATTGGGTATCCCCGTGGCAAACAATGGTGGAGCGAACGCTATCCCCGTTGCTGAATTCGCGATCACGCTGACACTTTCTACTATTCGCCATCTGACCGTAGCGGCTGCCGACACTGTAGCTGGACAGTGGATGCGCCCGGAAGTCGACGGACGCGACTCGCACGAACTGTTCGCAACAACTGTCGGAATAATCGGTGCAGGTCGAATCGGGAGCACGGTCGCAGGCATGCTCCGTGGCTTCGAAACTACAACTCTTTATACGGATAAGGTACGTAGCGAAAAAGCAGAAAGCTTTGGAGCCGTGAAAGTAGAGCTCGACGAATTACTTGAGCGATCAGACGTGGTCACATTGCACACTCCACTTGATGGAAGCACACACGGATTAATCGGTGAGGGCGAATTACGCCTTATGAAGAAAACAGCTATTCTCATCAACACGTGCAGAGGGCCGGTTGTCGAGGAAAAAGCTTTAATACGCGCTCTTGAAGATGGTGAAATTTGGGGTGCAGGCCTTGACGTTTTCGAACAAGAACCAGTGGATCCAAGCAACCCGATCCTCGATCTCGAAAACATCGTAGTTGCACCACATATCGCTGGAAAGAGTTACGAAAGTTACCCAAGGAGAGTACGATTTGCCTTCGAAAACATGATGAATGTATGGCAGGGCGGCAACGCGGAAAGTATTGTCAGCCCTGAATAGTTAAAAGAGAATAATGAGTACAGAATCAAAAAATGTTCGAGTCCTTTATTTGGGGCCTAGTGACCGCCCTGGTGTCTACACGAAGGATCTTGATCAACAAAGCAAAGCAGTCAGAGAAATGGGTGCGGAGTTTGTCGTTTATGACGGTAACAGCGAAGGAGAGCTGATCGAGGCCCTCAAGGACGCAGACGTAGCGATGAGTCAGGGTCACGGGATCTCGCCGACGCTTTTTAAACACATGGGGAACAACGGGCGCTGCAAGGGTCTGATCTCATTCGGTCACGGTTACGACGGAATGGACCTGAACACTGCGGTAAAACATGGCGTAATTCTTGCTAACACAGCGTCGTTCGGCACGGAAGAAGTCAGCAATCAAACAATGATGCACTTCCTTGTTTGTTCAAGAAAATTCGTTCTTCATGACAAACTGGTGAAGAATGGTACCTGGACTCGGGAGTATCTAGCTCCGATGGGTCATATCGCGGGTCAAACATTCGGGATAATTGGTTTGGGCGACATCGGGCGTGCAGTCGCAAGAAAAGCACTTGCCTTTGGCATGAAAGTGATCGCATACGACCCCTTTGTCTCTTCTTGGGATTCAAAGGAATACAACGTCGAGATGGTCGGCACCCCGCAGGAGATAGCAGAGCGTTCCGACTACGTTTCTCCTCATACATATCTAACCCCAGAAACACATCACATGGTAAACGCGGAATTCTTTGACCTGATGAAAACAACCGCGTACCTGATCAACTGTTCACGAGGTCCGGTGGTTGACGAGCAAGCACTCATCAATGCACTCAAAGAAAAAAAGATCGCTGGCGCCGGCTTGGACGTATTCGAATACGAACCTGTCGATCCAAATAATCCCCTGTTGAAAATGGATAATGTTTCAGTTACAAGCCATTACGCCTCATACAGCGAAGTCGCATGGAATAGGGCAAACACACAATTAGGTGAAGAGGCAATGCGAGTAGCTCTAGGCTACTGGCCAATGTCATTGATAAACCCAGATGTACGTTCAACTATTGAGCCCCGTCAGTGGGCAGTCAGTTGGGAGGTTATGCTCGCGGAACAAGGTAAATAGTTTGGATTAGGACCCTAATGGTCGAAAATACCAGTATCGGCCTCCGATGTAAATGCACTGTTATGGAGTAATGAAAAATGGCGAAACAAAGAGTTGTGATACTTGGACCTGACACGGATGATCACCTATATCACGAAAAAGCTGAAATGGCTGATTTGGATGTTGAATTCATTCAGGAATCGCCCCAATCCGAAGGTGAGGCTATAGAAGCCGTGCGAGGTGCCGATGCAATCATGATGCGCGGTGGCTGGGGCACAGAACAGGTGATCAGAGCAGCCGATCAGGCAAAGGTCCTTGCAGTGTATTCACATGGCTTCAATCATATCGATGTAGATGCAGCTACCGACATGGGCATCATCATTACGAACGGTGCAGGGATGTGTGCAGAAGAGGTTTCTAACCAGGCCGTTACGATGGCGCTGGCGTTGAACCGACAGCTTGTACAGACCACCAACCAACTACGAGATACCGGTGAATGGGATCGATCAGCCTTCCTTC
>Ga0187833_10000904_pt1 | contig 34827 bp, 37 predicted proteins | sample ETNtaG_37_FD_167968 | JGI IMG/M metagenome (GOLD analysis project Ga0187833, IMG submission 167968) | Marine microbial and viral communities from oxygen minimum zone, Eastern Pacific Ocean - ETNP2014_SV_400_PacBio MetaG (Illumina Assembly) | ecosystem: Environmental > Aquatic > Marine > Hypoxic...
ATACCCGTCACCGTTAACATCGCCGGCGGAGGCAACGCTGTGACCTGACCGGTCACCTGCGTTCTCACCGATAAACGAGGCGTCGGCAGCAGACAGGTCGGTGTCTGTAGCCCAGCCCGACGCCTTTCCCGGTATCAAATACGTCCGGCCGGCACTGTTCCCGCCATCGTCATTACCAATTGCCCCGATAAGGATATCATCATACCCGTCTCCGTCAACATCGCCGGCGGAGGCAACGCTGTAACCTAAGCTGTCACCTGCGGCCTCACCGGTAAACGAGGCATCGGCAGCCGACAGGCCGGTATCAGGCTGTGCAAGAGCATATGCAGCAGGGGGTGGAGGTAAGAGTATAAGAAGCGGAGAGCCGGCAAGAAGCATCACGGCGGTCAGCCCTACCGCGTATATCAGCCTCATTTTCAGAATGGATGCCGCTCTATATAAAGCCCGCAATTGTTACAGCTCCTAAGCGTAATTATGTAGGTCAATGTGCGATCTCTTGTTCTGATAATTGGCTTAGTATCAGCTCACCTAATCCTCGTGTTCGTGCAGCGTATTATATCCTATATTATGTGAACGCACAATTAAGAGAAATATCGTGATGATTTCCTGCCAAAGACCTCGCTTGCAGAGAGAGAGAGAGCCTCATAAAAGCACCTCCTAACTTTGTGTGAGGTATTGCCCGACTCGCACGGCTTCTGTGGTTTTTATATTTGATAGTATCAGGTTTTATATTTTTGTGGAGAAAGAAGCCTCGTAATCGGATGAAAGACAAGAATAATACTGGTGAACCGCCCGGGACTCGAACCCGGAACACACTGATTAAGAGTCAGTTGCTCTGCCAAATTGAGCTAGCGGTCCACCTGCATTAAAACTATATCATCCCTCCGTTGGCAAATCAATAAATTGCATGCTATTTTACGGGCGCCTCCCTTAGTAGTATAATCGGCTAAGAATAATAGATTGAAGTGTGCACAATGATAAGAGATTTAGTAATTAAAAATAGAAGCTATCGCCGTTTCTATCAGGACGAGAAAATAGATAGAAAGACACTTGAGGGGCTTGTTGATCTGGCGCGCCTTTCCGCCTCGGGCAGTAACCATCAACCGCTCAAGTATATACTATCGTGTGAGCCGGAAAAGAATGACTTGATATTCCCGCATCTTACCTGGGCTATGACGCTAAAGGATTGGGATGGCCCTATTGAGGGCGAGCGACCATCGGCATATATCGTTGTCCTTGGTGACAAACAGATCACCGAGCGCTTCGGCGTCAATCATGGCATAGCTGCTCAAAGTATTCTTCTGGGCGCTGTGGACAAGAAGCTTGGTGGATGTATGATCGCGTCGATAAAGAGAGACGAACTGCGGAAGGACTTAAACATACAGGAGCAATACGCGATACTTTTGGTGATCGCCATAGGTAAGCCCAAAGAGAAGATTGTGCTTGATGAATGTTCGTCGCCATCTGATACAAAGTACTGGCGCGATGAGGAGCAGGCGCACCATGTGCCCAAAAGAAGGCTTCAGGATATTATAATAGGCTAATTTTAAGGAGATGCGGTATGCCATCATCACCTGAAGAAAAGATTAAGAAGCTGGGTAAAAAACTGGGCGCCAATCTAGTGGGAATTGCCTCTGTTGAAGACATCAACAAATACGCTCCGGAGGGGCATCGGCCGGACGATTTGCTGATGGGGGCCAAGAGTGCGATCGTTTTCGCCGGACAACTAACCCCCAAGGGCGCTTGGCATAGCAAAGGATATCAGGTACATCATGTAAACCGCTCTTTTGGCATACCCTATCGCAACAGGATAGCTTTTGACGTGGCCCTTTACATCGAGGAGAAGTACGGGTATTACTCTGCCCTCTCCAGTGGCGGTAATATAAGTGCCAAGCTTTGCGCCGAAATGGCGGGTATGGGCACCAGATCGATGGCGGCGGGCATTGTGCTCAACAAGGATTGGGGATTGCTTAACTTCGGTGTTACCATTACCACCATGCCTCTTAAGCCGGACGGTATGATTGAAGAGCAGGTTTGCCCTCATCCGTTATGCGTTAAGCGCTGGGAAAAAGAGGGGACGACTTTTTGCCTTGATACGTGCCCGGAGTGCCTGACAGGTGGGATAGAAGATGGCAGGATAAAGTGGATGCGTTTCAATCGTCATGTCTGTGCCACGCGGGCCCAAACCAGATCGATAAACAGCTTTCAGAGAACGCTGCTTGAGGCTATAAACGAGCCCGACTTAGAAAAGCGCAAGAGCATTATTATGGGCACCTTCTTTGGCAGCGTTGTTAACACCGTTTCCACGGCCAATAGCATGGGGCAATGCGGCGAGTGTTTACGTGGTTGTCCCATATGCGTAAAAGCCCGCACGCTGAAGCCTAAGTGGAGGCCGGGAGACCCTGATAAGTAAGGAGATAATAATGGGAAGATATATATCGCCTGATATTTATAACAAGTACAAGCAGCAGGTTTTGGATATGAGCCTGGCGGTGCAGAATTACGTGGGAATTGAGCAGCAGCGCGTGGAAAGCTGCCTGACCGATGCCGAAATGGCCAAGAAGCTGGGGCTTTCGGTGGCGCAGGTACGGGAAATCCGCGCAATAGCCTTTAACGATCTTCACCCCGCCGACATGTGGCTTGATTCTGATGAAGAGAAGCGCCTAAAGTGCCAGCGATATTTCAAGGAGAGATGATCGCTTAGCTGTTGTCGCATTTGTTTTTTGAAAAAGGTCTCTTTATGTAAGGGGCCCTCATTTATCGTTTTCGGGCCAAGACTTTTAGCCTGCCGGAATTGTTAGTACCTCCTCTTTTATTTGGGTGAAAACAATATTATAATAAAGAAAGTCCCTTTGATTTTTGAGCCTTCACTTTTAATATGGGGGGTAAAAATATGGAGATGATTCTTAGAAGCAGGAATATAGACCTTCCCGATCCCATGCGTGAGTATATACAGAAGAAGTTAGACCGATTGGAGAAACATCTTAACAGTATAAATGAAGCTAGGGTTGAAATCTTCCGCAATGATGCTAAATCACCAAATGATAGATACGTTGTGCAAATAACACTGAGTTCCAATGGCATTTTACTAAGAGCAGAGGAACGTGATGCGGACATACGGGCAGCTATTGATGCTGCTGCGCATGCTATTGACAGGCAGGCTAAACGCTACAAGGATAAGCGCTATATGAAAAGGAGAAGGCTTGTTCGGCGTGAAGCGGAGAATCATCTTGCTGCAAATGGTGACGGAGATGGAAGGCCCGCAAAAGTCGTCAAGCTCAAGCTCTTCAACATAAATCCCATGACCGTAGAGCAGGCCACGGAGAAGATGGAGCTTTTAGGGCATGACTTCTTCTTCTTCTATAATATTGATTCCGATAGATTTGGCGTTGTATACAAGCGCGATGATGGGGATTACGGACTGATTGAACCCGAAACCAGCTAGTGGCGCTGTATGGCTTTTGCATACTTTCTTGCGCTGGCATCTATACCCCGCGCGTCATTTCTTTCATCTCTGCCAAAAAGTAGACTTCATTCAGTCATATTAATTTGGTGCCACCGTTATAGCACCTCGGGCAAAATTGCCAATGAGAGGTTGAGGTGTATTAGGGGCCTTCGTCGCTAATCTAAGAAGTGTAAGCTCTTATTCTTACCTCAGTTGGTACTTTGCGACCCGGGCTATCTCCTCTTGCTACAGCAACTCCAATATCATCTCCAACTGCTTCAGCTATCTCCGCAACATTTTTATCCGTAAATCCCGGACAGAGCAAAACTGAATGGATGCCCTCTTCTTTGGCAAGCTTCTTGCATTCTTCTATTGCTTGTTCTTGATTCTTAACAACTATCGTGAAGAGTTTGTACTGTGATGTTTCTACTAATGCCCTATGCTTCTCTGGCTCCGCATCTCGAGCGTGGGCAAGAAAAACTGCTTTAAACGCCATATTCATTGCCTCCTACTTAGCCATATCTGCCAGCATTATAACACCGCTGGATAGGTTGGCAATAAAAAAAGCGCAATGATTTACATTAATTATTATGTATAATCGTCACGCTTTTTATTATCGTGTATGCCGGCAGCCTTATTCGATGGTGACCTTGGTCATGGTCATCTGCTCAGCCGGCCTGTCGTTGGCGCCGGTAGCGACTGCGGCAATAGCATGAACCACATCGATTCCCTCAACCGTCTTTCCAAAAACGGCGTAGTTGTTGTCTAAAGACGCCTGCGGACCGTCGCAGATGAAGAACTGTGATGAGGCACTGTTTGGATTTGCGCTTCTGGCCATGGATATTGCGCCGTCAATGTGTCGTAGCTCAGGGTGTATCTCCAGGTTGATGGTCTCTTTGGCGCCGCCCATACCCGTTCCCTGCGGGTCGCCGCCCTGAATCATGAATCCTTTGATTATGCGGTGGAAGATCAATGCGTCGTAAAAGCCGCTTTCTGCCAGCTTGATGAAGTTAGCAGTGGTAATGGGTGCTCTTTTTTCATCCAGCTCAACTTTTATGGTGCCCTTGCTGGTTTCTATAACTGCAGTTCTGTTTTCGCTTGTCATTTTAACTCTCCTTTTTCGTTACAACTGCGAGATGATGTTCACTCGATTGTTATACGAACTATCTTTACGTCATTTATCGGCCTGTCGTTGGCGCCGGTAGCTTCTGCGGCAATAGCACGAACCACATGGATTCCCTCAACCGTCTTTCCAAAAACAGCGTAGCTGTCGTCCAGATGGGATTGTGCACCGTCGCAGATGAAGAACTGTGATGAGGCGCTGTTTGGATTTGCGCTTCTGGCCATGGATATTGCGCCGTCAATGTGTCGTAGCTCAGGGTGTATCTCCAGGTTGATGGTCTCATTAGACCCCCCGCTTCCGGTCCCTGTGGGGTCTCCTGTCTGTATCATGAAATCGTCAATGATTCTGTGGAAAATCAACCCGTCGTAGAAATCATCTTCGACCAAATCGATAAAGTTGGCAGTGGTTATAGGCGCCCTTTCTTCGTAAAGCTCTATTTTTATGGTGCCCCTGGTGGTTTGGATAACGGCTTGGCGTTTATATCCGCAGCCTTGTAGCAGTGTGCCTGCCAGGACTATCAGCATGACCAAAATCGATGTGAAGATATGTTTTCGCATTTAACCACTTCCGCGTAATAAATCAATACGCCTTAAATACGGCATTATAGATAGCATATATGTAGCTGCACGTAGCTGTCAAATATAGAGTACAATGTTTGGTTTGGCCGTATTTACGTTGATTCGATAGCCTAAAAGGTGCTAAAATTACAGCTATATTACTATGCGATATGAAGTAAAAATAGAAAACCTTGATACTATTGCCGAATATTGGCAGGACGCGCGATCTCGACTGAAATGGGATTGTATTTTTGTTTTGCCCGGCTGGATTAGATCATGGTGGCAAGCTTTTGGTGCCGATGACGATCTGTGCCTGCTGTCGGCCAGAGATGACAATGAGGTGATTGGCATTGCTCCTTTTATGGTTAGGAACAGGTCGGCGCATTTGATAGGTGATCGCGACGTTTGTGACTATTTGGACTTTGTTGTCGCGCCCGAAAAGGAAACGGTTTTCTTTAATGTGATAATTGATTATCTGAGAGAAAAGGATATAACTTGCCTTAATCTGGCTCCGGCAAGACATGGTTCCGTGGTTTGCACTCTCCTGTCCAATGAGATTGTAAGAGATTGCGGATGTGACGTTGCTGTTGACCAAGAAGAAGTACTTGTTGAAATGGAGTTGCCTGACAGTTGGGAGGCATATCTGGCCTCACTGTCTACAAAGCAGCGGCGTGAGGTAAAGCGAAAACTGAAAAAACTGAATAATATGGGTAAGGTCGATTATCGCGTCGGTGATGGCGCTGCGGAGATCGATATATTTCTGGGACTTTTCACCAAGAACAAAGAAGGCAAAGCCGCCTTTATGACACCAAAGATGCAGTCGTTTTTCAAATCGCTGGCTCAGTCTATGGCCGAGATTGGCATTCTAAGGATCGGCGTTTTGGCGTTGGACTCGTTGCCTGTTGCGGCGGTTATGTGTTTTGATCATGATGGTGTTGTATACTTATATAATAGTGCCTATGATACGCAATACGGGTACTTGAGTGTGGGTCTTATCTCTAAGATATTGTGTATTAAAGATAGTATTGAAAAAGGCAGCAAGTCGTTTAACTTTTTAAAAGGCGCGGAGGAATACAAATATCGCCTTGGTGGGGTAGAGGTTCCAGTATATAACTTTCGGATAAATCTTTAATAGGGTGGGTGTTAAGGTTTTATGAGTAAAGAACGATTGAAAATCGCGATGTTAAGTGTGCATAGCTGTCCTCTGCAGCAGCTTGGGGGTATGGACACCGGCGGTATGAGCGTCTATATTCGGGAGCTGTCGCTCGAACTGGGGCGTTTAGGGCATGAGGTCGATATCTACACCCGCGCCCATGACCCGCAGGATGAGCAGGTGTATTACCTTGGGCCCAACGTTAGGCTGTTCCACATCGAGGCTGGAGAGGTCGGCGAGATAAACAAGCTGGCTATTTTCCCCCATACACACAACTGTGCCCGCAACCTCGATCAGTTCAGGCGTCAAAATAATCTTGAGTATGATGTAATCCACTCGCATTACTGGCTGTCGGGATGCGTAGGTATGTGGCTGCAGGGCTTGTGGAATATTCCCCACATCGCCATGTTCCATACGCTCAGTGCGGTTAAAAATGCTGTTGGGATCGGTCAGCTTGAGCCCGAGCTAAGGACCGGGTCGGAGCGGGATGTTATTGCGGGATGCGATCGTATTATTGCCGCCACCAATCGCGAGAGGGACGATTTGATCAAGCATTACAGGGCTTCTCATGACAAGATTGCCGTTATTCCCTGTGGCATAAATCTTGACCTGTTTAAACCTATTGATAGGCAGATAGCAAGAAAGCGGCTGGGGATGAATGGGCATAAGGTTGTTTTGTTTGTGGGCAGGATAAACCCCTTAAAAGGCCTAGATAGCCTGATTGAGGCTGTAGGGCAGTTGAAAATCAACGACGATATCAAGCTGGTGGTGGTAGGTGGCGATGGGGTCAATGAAGGTGAGACCGATAATGTGGTTGATTTTGTGGGGCAGGTGGCTCAGAAGGAGCTGCCACTATATTACAGCGCTGCTGACGTTTGCGTTATTCCATCCTATTACGAAAGCTTCTGCCTGGTTGCACTGGAGTCGCTGGCCTGTGGAACGCCTCTGGTAGCAACCAATGTTGGCGGTATAAGCGGCGTTGTCAAACATGGCGAAAATGGTTACATAGTTACAGGCAATGATCCAGCTTATATAGCGGATGCGCTGAGTAATATGTTATATGAGCGATACATACCAGCGGCCGTGAGGGATGCAGTGATTAATTATGAATGGTCAAATATCGCCGGGGCAATAGTCGAAGAGTATAGGGAGATGATTAAACGCTCGGCCTATGTTAAATCTTTTTCATAGCACTGACTGACTGCTTGTTGCTTAAAGCCCACCGCTTTATAGAGCGAGATGGCCTTTTCGTTGACGCTGTCCGCCGTTATTTCAACCACCTCAATGCCTCTGTCAAAAAGGGAAGACATACCAGCTATCAGAACCGCCCTGCCTATACCTTTATTTTGATAATCAGGGTCCACGCCGAGCATAAGGATAGACCCGCACTTTTTGCCCGTTGCCAGATTTGTTCTTGGTTCGGGGGTTGTCCAGCAATAGCCAACCGGTTTGTTATCGATGCAGGCTAGAATCACGTTCTGGTATGAACCGTTACCCTGTTTTAAATGATAGGTTATTTCCCCGACGGTGTTTGGGTTATAACCCCAGTGCTGGGCGAAGGCTAGGTTCTGCAGGTCAGTCAGAACAGTCTCCTCGTTTTGGGCAAGGTGACGTATCACAATATCGGGACTAACGATTTCTGTCGGTTTGACATCGATAATCTGCTGCATATGGATATGCTGGTGTACGGGCTTGAATTCTGCTTTTGACAACAAACTGCTGGCGACAGCATTGCTTTTAAGTATTTCCACGTGAGCCAATGCTACCCCCATATCTATAAGCCACCTGGTTGCTTTGTCAAAGAGGAGCGTGGCAATGCCATGTCGCCGGTAGTGCTGATGCACAACGCAGTAGATAACGGCGCGTTTAACCCCCATCTCAGGGACCATATTTAGGCAACCAACTATATCCCCATCCTTTTCGGCCACCAGCACGGTTTCTTCCATGGAAAAACCCAGTTTTTCCATCAGCATTTTTACCATCAGCGGCGAGATACAATGCCCGGTCTGATCCTGGCCTTCCAGCAGCCACAGGCCAACGCAACTCTCCAGATCGCCTGAGCGGTAGTTTCTTATGAGGTAAGCTGAATCTATCATCGCTTTAAAGAATTGTAGCAGCTTGGTGAATCTTCGACAATGTTGTATTATATTTTGGCAAAGCGTATTTATATTAGGAGAGACGATGGCAGATATAAGATCGGCGCAGGTTTTGGTATTTACCCCGCATCCTGATGATGCGGAGTTTGGTGTTGCTGGTTCGGTGGCTCGATGGGTAAAGCAGGGCATGGATGTGGTATATGCGGTTTGCACCAATGGCGATAAAGGTACCAGTGACCCCGGCATGACTCCGGAGAGACTTGCCGAGATTCGCGAAAAGGAGCAGCAGAAATCGGCTGATGTGTTGGGCGTGCGCGAGGTTGTGTTTCTACGCTATCCGGACCAGGGATTGGAGGATACACATGAGTTTAGAAAAGATCTGGTGCGTGTGATCCGTAAGTATCGCCCCGATATCGTAGTAACGTCTGATCCATACCACAAGTATATCTGGCACCGCGACCATCGTATCTGCGGCCGCGCAGTTCTAGATGCCGTTTTTCCTTCTGCCAGGGATAGGCTTTTCTGCCCCGATTTACTTGAAGAGGGGCTCGAGCCGCATAAGGTTAAAGAGGTTTGGCTTTGGGGTTCTGAAGATGCGAACCATCGCTCGAATATAACAGATACATTTGATTTGAAGGTGGCCGCGTTATGTTGTCACATCAGTCAGGTAGGTGGTATACCGAGACAGGATTTGGAGAGGCGGATGAAGGAGCGGTATCGTAGTTTTGCGGAAGGCGAAGATTACGATCTGGCCGAGGCTTTTCATAGAATAGAGATATTAAGATGAAAGCCAGAGTACGTCGCCGCAGAGGCTTGGGTCGTGGGTTCTGTTGGCAAAAACAGAGTACTTTTGCTTTTCGTTCCTTAAAATAGCGGATGTGCCATGTCCTGGGTATACCTGGGTATCATCGCTCAGGCTGAAAATTTTGGATGTTATCGACTCGATGATCTGTTTCAGGTCTGCAGGTGTGCCGGTTTTCCCCGGGCCGTCGGGGAAGATGGTGTCGCCGCAGAACAACAGGTCGTTTAGCAAAAAGCATAAACTGCCTGGCGTATGGCCGGGGGTATGTAGTATTTTGAGTTCAACATTACCGCCGAGAGTAATGGTTTCGCTGTCGTTCAATAAAATATCGGCAGCAACCGGTAGGCCTTCGGCATCCAGTTTGTGAGCGGCGATGGGAGCGCCGAGCTTTGATGATTTTAGTTGAGATAACGCTCCAATGTGGTCTGAGTGATTGTGGGTCATTAATATATATTTGAGATCAGTGCTTCCTAAATGGGCTAGGATTTGCTCAGCGTTGGCTGGTGCATCAATCAGTAAGCTCTGATTTGTCTTGGGGCAGGTTATTATGTAGGCTCTGTTATCGAAATGACCTACCTCGAGCATTTGGATAATGACGTTATCGTTGCTGTAGACAGTTGTCAAAGATATTAGTCCTTATAAGTTCTTAATATTATAGCACCAAAGTTAGGAAATGTGGATTGTACATTTCTCATTTAAGCCTTAACAATTTTCGCAATTATGCCTCGCAGGAAATAGATCTTTCACCCGGGGCTATAGTGCTGTGTGGGGATAACGCTCAGGGAAAAACTAACTTTCTTGAGGCCATATATATGCTGGCTACTTCCAAGTCACCAAGGGCCTCTGCCGACAGGGAATTGGTTAATTGGGATATCACAGGTCAGGATATACCTTTTTCGCGCCTGTCAGCGGATGTTAGTGACGAAAATGGCACTGTGCAGGTAGAGGTTGTTTTAACTGGGCAGCCGGGGAGTGATAATTTAGAGCAAAGCCGCTTCCAGAAAAGAATCAAGGTAAATGGATTAGTTCGCCGCGCCACGGATTTAATTGGTGTTATCAGGGTGGTTATGTTTGACCCGCATGATACGGATATCGTTGGTGGCTCACCGGCGCTCAGACGTCGCTATCTAGACGCTGCCAACTCACAAATAGACCCTGTTTATCTGCGTAATTTACAGCAGTACAGCAAAGTAATTCTGCAGCGCAATCATCTGCTGCGCATGATAAAGGAGCAGCGATCGAATTCGGATGAGCTTCGGTTTTGGGATGAGCAGTTGGTGGAATCTGGCTGCTATCTTATTGACCGGCGGCAGAGTTCTATAGATTCCATTAGCGCTAAAGCTGCTGAGATTCATAAGCAGTTAACCACCGGTACGGAAGACCTTGAAACGATATATGTGAGGAGTGTTGCGCAGCGACAGGGCCAAGATCTGGCTAGCGCTTTTCTGGAAGCGCTGCAAAGCGCTCGAGGCGAAGAGATAGCACGAGGTATGTCTATAGTCGGGCCTCACCGCGATGATTTGCGGCTGCTTGCTGACGGCGTAAACATGTGTATATATGGCTCGCGAGGGCAGCATCGAACAATAGCGCTTTCGCTTAAGCTTGCGCAAGCAAAATACATTACAAGCTTGACAGATGATGCCCCGATATTACTATTGGATGATGTCTTATCTGAGCTTGATTCTGAACGGCGCAGGCATTTGCTTGGCGCGATAGAAGATTACCAGCAGGCCATAATTACTTCTACCGACTGGGATCATTTTGACGCTGACTTTTTGAGTAGAGCTGTCAAGTTCAAAATAAATCAGGGCAGTTTAATTTTAACCTGAACAGAGACTGAACATTGCTTTGTTTGAATAGAATCTTGATCAAACGAGATGGTTAATAGATCAGGCGCTGTTCGTATCTGACTTAACCATTATCAGCAGGGTTTACCTGCAGCTGTACTGCAACCTGAGATGTTGATATTGATATAAATATATTCACGATTGATTTTGAGATTGATCCAGTTGTAGGCCTTGGACTATTATAGCACCTATTTCATATACCTATAGTGACCAAGGATAAGTTAGCGGCCAATTTGGATGCTGTATTGGCCGTTATCCTCTCCTGTTTTCATGCAAGTTCACCTATGGATTGAGATTGCCACCATTTCGGGTGATATAATAGAGAAACTGTTGACAGGCTTGACAAGACGGGTATAATGACAATAACAGTAGTTTGTTATATTACTTAGCAAGCTGAGATATGAAAAGAATTAACGTTGCACAGCAACTCAAAGAGCCTATAGGGGCGATAAGAGTTTACAAGGTAAGTGAAACGGATGCGATAAATGGGTGTAAGGTAGAGGGGGAGCTAAAACTAGTACGCACAGATAAAGGTATATTAGTTACGGGCGACCTGGCTACTGTCAAAAAACTAACTTGCAGTCGTTGTCTTGAGATAGCAGAGTATCCTCTATCACTGAGCCTTTCCGAGGAGTTTGTCTCCATATTGGATGTTTCTCACGATGCTCATTTGCCTGCTCCGGAAGGCTTGTTCACGTTTGATTCAAATTGCGAAATATGTGTTGACGACGCCATAAATCAATATGCAACGATGCTTTTGCCCATGAAACCCCTCTGTAGATCGGATTGCAAAGGCTTATGTACACGTTGCGGTTTCAACTTAAACAGTGGAGATTGCGGGTGCCTGTCTGCCGTTGATACCAGGTGGGATGGGCCGGCTGATTTGGCGTTAGCTGTAGCTAAAGATAAGTGTAGTGAGGAATAGGAGATAATGGGGGCTTTACCAAAAAGAAAACGAGCGAGTTCACATAGAGGCGGTAGGTGGAGTCATCTCAGCTTGACTTTACCCAATTTGTCATATTGTCCACAGTGTCATAATCTAAAACCGACGCATGTAGTTTGTCCGACCTGTGGAAGCTATGCGGGTAGAGAAGTAATAGAGGTAAAAACTACGAAAATACCTGGATGAATTATCTAGGAGAAAGCCGTAGTTATGAGAAGTAAAACAGCTTATGTCTTTCCCGGTCAGGGCTCTCAGGTCGTTGGCATGGGGAAAGATCTCTACGAAACCTCAGATGCAGCAAGAGCAGTTTTTGATGAAGCAGATTCAGCTTTGGGATTTCCGCTTTCCAAGCTTTGTTTTTATGGACCTGACAGTGAACTTCAACGGACAGTTCACTCACAACCTGCAATCATGATGGTAAGTATGGCTAGTCTTAGGGCAGCCTTAGAGACCGCGGGGCAGGATGGTTTATCCCCTGATTTTGTAGCAGGTCATAGCCTTGGCGAGTATTGTGCCCTGCTGGCTGCCGAAGTTTTTGATTTTGCCGATGCCGTTCGTTTGGTTTGGGAACGTGGGCGTCTAATGCAAGAGGTTGGAATGATAAGGCCGGGAGGTATGGCTGCCATAATAGGTCTTGACGAAGCTTGTGTGGCAGGAATATGTTTTGATAGTGGCGTGGAGATCGCCAATATCAATTCTCCGGCACAGATAGTGGTCAGTGGGCCTAAAGATGCTTTGGTCAAGGCAGTTGAACTGGCAAAAGAAAAAGGTGCTCGTCATGCTATCGAACTCAAGGTAAGCGGGGCATTCCACTCTTCGCTTATGGCGCCAGTAGTTGATGGTATGACCAAAGTTATTTCAAGAGTGAAGTTCAATAATCCGAAAATGCCGGTGGTAGTGAATAGCAGCGGCAAAATGGTTTCAACTGCAGAGGAGATTAAAGCTGAACTAATCTGGCAATTATGCAATAGTGTTCAATGGAATCGCTCGGTCGAGTTCATGATTGAATCGGGGGTTTCGACCTTTATTGAAATAGGTCCGGGTAGAGTGCTATCTGGATTAATCCGACGTATAAACAAAGATGTCAAAGTGATACATATCGATAATGTAAAGAGTTTACACAGTGGTGTTCATGAGTCAATCCAATAAAGTGGCTTTGATCACCGGCAGCGGTCGTGGCATTGGTAAAGCGATCGCTTTAAAAATGGCTGAGTCGGGTGCCGATATAATTGTCAATGATATCGAGGGGTCATCAGGGGCTCCTGAAGTTGTTGAGAAGGTCAAATCGATAGGCAGGCAGGCGGTATTTATTCCTGCCGATATAAGTATCGCTAGCGATGTTGCAAATCTTGTAGAAAAAGCTATTGAGGGATTTTCAAAGATAGATATATTGGTCAATAATGCCGGCATTACTCGTGACAGGCTTATAATGCGCATGTCTGAGGATGATTGGGACCAAGTATTAAATATAAATCTTAAGGGCGCTTTCCTCTGTACGCGGGAAGCGCTCAAATTTATGATAAGGCAACGCTGGGGCCGAATTGTTAATATTGCCAGTATAGTGGGCTTGATGGGCAATGGTGGGCAGGCTAATTACGCTGCGTCTAAGGCTGGAATTATAGCTTTAACCAAATCAACGGCCAAGGAGGCGGCTTCAAGAGGTATAACAGCCAACGCAATTGCTCCAGGTTTCATCGATACCGAAATGACGCGTCACCTGAGCGCTGGTGTCAAAGAAACCTATGAAAAGCAGGTTCCTTTAGGTTACTACGGGAAACCTGAGGACATAGCCCATGCGGTATCTTTCTTGGCCTCAGAAGAGGCAGGCTATATTACTGGCCAGGTTTTAAATGTTAACGGTGGCCTGTTGATGCCATGATGGGTTCTTGATGGCTGGGATTAGGCGAAAAGCGAGGATTATTGCTCTGCAGGCTTTGTTTGAGGTCGATTCTGTTGCTCATAGCCCAGAATCGACTCTGGATCGACTCACAAAGGAGAGCGACCTGCCTGAAGAGGCAGCTTCTTTTGCTCGTGAACTAGTTAACGAGGTGTTGGGCAACAAAAAAAGCGTTGATGCGATAATCCAAACTCATGCTCCGGCTTGGCCTCTTGACCAAATGGCCGCGATTGATCGGAATATACTCAGGATCGCTATCTGCGAGATTATGGTAAAGCGCAAAGTGCCGATGAAGGCAGCAATTAATGAGGCGATAGAACTGGCTAAGATGTTTGGCAGCGACACGTCGCATAAGTTTATCAACGGGGTGCTGGGATCGGTGAGTACAAAAGTATGATTTTCATATTTAGTGCTTGACAGCTTATATTGGTTTATATCATCATATTGAGATAATAAAAACGTATTGAAGAGAGCAATTATAGCAGTACAACCTAGATAAAATGGTTTAGGGGGTAAAAGTATGGCGACAGTTTTGGAGAGAGTCAAAGGCATTGTTGTGGACAGATTGGGGGTTGATGAAGGTGAAGTGGTGCCTACCGCTTCCTTTGTGGATGACCTGAATGCTGACTCGCTCGACTTGGTTGAAGTGATTATGGCGATGGAAGAAACTTTCAGTGAAAGTGGTAACAATTTCGAGATATCTGATGAAGATGCCGAAGGGATTAAAACCGTACAGGACGCCGTAGATTATATAAAGTCACGAGGAATAGCTGACTAATAATACAAATATTTTTTAATAATCTAGTTGATTATCGAAGTAAGGTTTTACTTAAGTAACTCGCTTAGTAAAACCTTTGTCGTATATTTCAATGGGGCATCTTTAAAATGTTAAATGTACGTTTAACTTAACATAATCTTCGTTGACCTGCTTAAGTTGCTGTGCTATCATCTTGGCAAAGATTTCCACTCAATATATTTCTGCTGGTAAAGCTATCTGAAAACGCCAAGGAGGAGATTTAGCATGTCGGCTCTCTCGGATCTTTATGAGGAGATAGCTTTTTGCCAGCAGTGCACATTATCCAAGACTCGTACTATGGTAGTCCCCGGTGAGGGGGCTGAGAACGCCGATATAGTTTTTGTAGGTGAAGCCCCAGGATGGCATGAGGATAAGCAGGGCAGGCCCTTTGTGGGGCCCGCGGGCAAGTTTTTGGATGACCTTTTGGATCTCATCGGATTTAATAGAAGCGATGTTTATATAGCCAACATCATAAAATGCCGCCCGCCCAATAACCGAGATCCGCTTCATCCCGAAATTAACGCATGTGAAAATTGGCTTGACCGTCAGCTCGAGATTATCAAACCTAAAATGATAGTAACGCTCGGCAGATATTCTATGGCCAGATATTTCCCCGGCCAGGTCATCAGTAAGATTCATGGAACCGCAAAGAAGGAAGAGGGCATTATCTATTTTGCGATGTATCATCCCGCCGCCGCTTTGCACCAGCAGAAGCTGAGACAGGTTATTGAGGACGATATGAGGAAGATACCTAATATGTTGGCCGATGACTGTGCTATGGGCGAAAAAAAAGAGAAAAAAGAGGAGCGACCGGAACAGTTGAGTATGTTCTAAAGTATGGCTGGCAAAAAACTTAGAGTTATTCCCTTAGGTGGCCTTGGCGAAATAGGCAAAAATATGCTCCTTTTGGAGTACGGCATAGATATAATCATTATCGATGCTGGGCTGATGTTCCCCGAGGAGGATATGCTTGGAGTGGATATGGTGATACCGGATATCACCTACCTGCTGGAAAATAAGGATAAGGTAAGAGGTATAATAGTAACCCACGGCCACGAAGATCATATCGGTGCCCTGCCATTCCTCCTTCCTAAGATCAACGTTCCAATCTACTCAACAAAGCTGACCAATGGACTTATTACAGTAAAGCTGAAAGCGCGCAAATTACTGGCTGAGGCCACTTTGAATATCGTGACGCCTGGAGAAAAGTTTTCCCTTGGCGGGTTCAAGATCGAATTTTTTGCGGTAAATCACAGTATTCCCGACGCTGTGGGGCTTATCATCCAGACCCCCGTTGGCATTGTGGTACATAGTGGTGATTTTAAGGTGGATTACACGCCTGTAAATGGTAAGCCAACAGACCTGACGCGCCTGGCACAACTGGCAAATCAAGGCGTGCTGCTGCTGATGTCGGATTCCACATATGTTGAGCAGACGGGATATACTGGCTCCGAGAAAGTGGTGGGCGAGTCTTTAGGGCGCTTCTTCGGGGAAGCTCCAGGCAGGGTGATTGTGGCCACCTTTGCCTCTCACATCTCCCGGATTCAACAGGTTATTGATGCTGCTGCGGCCCACGACCGCAAACTTTTCGTAATCGGCCACAGTATGACCAACAATATCAAAATGGCTGCAAAACTGGGCTATCTCAGTATTCCAGAGGGGGTAATTGGTCAAAACTGGGAACTGACCAAACTACCCCTTGATAAGATAATCGTTATTACTGCCGGTACCCAAGGGGAACCGACTTCTACTTTGGTTAAAATGGCAAATCGTGATCAGGCACAGATCAAAGTTATACCGGGTGACACCATAATTATGTCGGCAACCCCGATACCAGGCAATGAGACGATGATAAACAAAACCGTCGACAATCTTTTTAGGCAGGGTGCAAGGGTTCTTTACGGCCAGATAGCGGATGTGCACGTGCATGGCCATGGCGGGCAGGAAGAGCTCAAGATGATGCTGGCAATGACCAAGCCGCAGTTTTTTGTGCCCATTCATGGTGAGTATCGCCACCTGGCCCTGCACTCAAAATTGGCAGAGTCTTTTGGGATTGCCAAAGAGAATATATTCACCATGGAGGATGGCCAAATCTTGGAATTAAGTGCTGATAGGGGGAGGCTCGCCGGAAAGCTGCCCTGCGGCAATGTTTATGTTGATGGGCTGGGTGTTGGTGATATAGACCATGTAATATTGCGTGACAGGTGGTTGTTGTCTCAAGATGGAGTAGTTGCTATCATAGTTGCAATTGATAAGAGTACAGGCAAGATAGTAGGGAATCCCGACATTGTATCGCGCGGTTTCGTTGATTTGGAGGATTCTGAGGATATGATTGAGCTCGCGAAGGAAAAGGTGGTAAAAGTTCTGGGACGTGGAGCCAACCACGCTGCTGAGTTGGGATTTATTCATACAAAGGTTAAGGAAGCAATGGGCAAGTTCTTTTATCAGCGTACTAAGCGTCGTCCTATGATTTTGCCTATAGCTATAGAGGTGTAATGAAAGATACGACCTTGCAACAGGTTGTAAGGCGGCTGGTAGTTTTTGTATTTGCGGCAGTTATAGTGTGGCCGATATGGGACAGGCGCGCCATCGGTCTGTTCGGCGTGGGATCGACTTTGCTGATGATTTGGGCTGTCGTACTTGGCTGGCTGGTTCTGCGCTACCATGCCAGTAATCTATATCAGAAATGGAACCGCTGGCTCGGCGCGCTCATTGTCACCTCTGCTTTATTGGGTATGTTAGTTCTTTTTGATGTTACAGGTGTAAGTTATTTGGGCGTATCGCTGGACCAAAAACTGGGCGGAACGGCTGGACAGTACATAGCTGGCGATCCTTTGCTGGATTTCTTTGCTGGCAAATATCGTTTGATAGCTATAGCCGTTCTTGGTATTATCATTGTTATTCCTACCAAAACGTGGCAGTTCATAGACAGAGCGGCAGATTTAATTAGAGGCATGCGTACTCAGCGTTCCTCGCCAAAGATAATGCCGTCGGCGCTCCCAGTTGATAATCTAGAGCCGGTGATGGTGACGAATCCCGACCCTGTGGATGTTGAATCCACTGCTCAGGTTGCTAAAGATGGAGTGGATGAGGAGTATGCGCCGGGAGGGTATTCTGGTGATTTATCTTATGAGTCGCAGGATGGTGGAGAACGGCTGGGTGAAGAAGAGGGATCTACTTCAGCTGGGCCTATAGGGCTTCTGACTAGATCGCCCGAGGTGGATGATATTGAGTCAAACAAAGATGTCAATGAGCAGCGGGCCCAGATAATCGAAAAAGCGCTTGAGAGCTATGGTGTGGATGCCAAAGTGGTGCAGATCAATCCCGGTCCCACGGTAACGCAGTTTGGAGTTGAGCCCGGATGGGATCGCAAATATAAAAAGATTATCGAAAGAGATTACGAAGGAAAAATCAAAAGAGACAGAAACGGCAGCCCTGTAGAGTACTTTGAAGAGATATCCCGAACTAGGGTTAAGGTAGAGCGCATCACCTCTCTGGTCAACGATCTGTCGCTGGCGCTTGCCGCTTCCGCCATCAGATTTGAGGCCCCCGTTCCCGGCAAATCTATCATAGGCCTTGAGGTTCCCAATGAGATAAAGTCGGTTGTATCACTGCGCGATTGTATGGAAAGCCAGGTATTTACCGAATCTAAGGCAAAAAGCAAGCTGACGCTAGCGCTGGGCCAGGGTGCTGGTGGGGAAGTCGTTGTTGGCGACTTGGCACAGATGCCACATTTGCTAATTGCCGGAGCTACTGGTAGCGGTAAAACGGTGTGCTTAAGCGCCGTTATCGCTTGCATATTGGTTAATAACACGCCGTCTGATGTGCGTATGCTGCTGATCGATCCCAAGCGTGTGGAGCTAGTGGCGTATAATGACATACCACATCTGATATCGCCAGTCGTTGTCGACATGGAAGATGCCATAAGTGCCTTAAAGAAGGTTACCTGGGAGATGGACAATCGCCACAAGAAGTTTGCCGCAGCCGGTGTCAACAGCATCGTTAACTTTAATAAAAAGGTAAAAGAAAGCGACAGGTTACCATACCTAGTGGTAATTATTGATGAACTGGCCGACCTGATGTCAGCGTCCGCCGATATGGTTGAGCCCGCAATATGCCGCATTGCTCAACTAGCGAGAGCCACCGGAATACATGTTGTCATCGCCACACAGCGCCCGTCGGTCGATGTTATCACCGGACTTATCAAGGCCAACTTCCCCACACGCATCAGCTTCTCCGTGCCATCACAGATCGATTCGCGCACTATACTCGATGTTGCCGGTGCCGAAAAGCTGCTGGGCAGTGGCGATATGCTTTACTTCCCTATAGGTACTGCCAAGCCCAGGCGTTTGCGGGGAGCACTTGTATCGGACAAGGAAGTGAGCAGGCTGGTTAGGTTCTGGAGAGAGCGCAGGGATATCGACAGTGATACCGTAGCTGAAACGTTTGCTGCACTGGAGCCCCCACCGGGCTCCAAGGAAGATTCGATGCTGGAGGAAGCGAGGCGTCTTGCCATAGAGTCTAATCGCATATCAACATCTTTCCTGCAACGCAGGCTTCGCATCGGCTACCCGCGTGCCGCTAGAATTATGGACATGTTGGAGGAAGAGGGCATCATCAGCCCTGCTGAGCCGGGCAAGCCGCGCGAGGTATTAGGTTCAGATAATGGCGATGATCTGCACGACGTCTAGATTATTTATTCCTGTACACGCTGTGTTCTGGATGCCTCACCATTGATGCTAAGGCAGTAACGTAGTTTTTCCCACTGATGTAAAGCGCCGAGTCTACCTTTGTTAAATCGAGCAGATTTTTATCTGTAAATGCCTTTTTATCATCAGGAATTGTTTATTGGCTTCGTTTCAACCATATATATTTATGAGGAAGAAAAAAGACATAAACCAATCCCAGTATTAGTTTCCAGCCACGCAAGTTGCTGCCGCACTCAAATTCGATATCTTCACTACTACTATCAAACTCAATCTTATTGCTTCGACACCAATCGATTTTCAGAAATAATTCATGCCTACCGTCTGAAGCATCAAGTTCAATTTGCTGGGCGTCCTCTACTTTACCTACGATGTTTCCATCAAGCACAACCTTGTAGGCTCTCGCATTATCGTTGAGTCCAGAATCTCTTTTTATCCTGATCATTGGTTCCTCCAGTGAACGGTAACGATTTTGCCAACACACCCTCACGAATTACCTTTGTCATCTTGCTCATCATCCTTAACGCGTTTAAGCACGGCGTCTTCATAGATTTTGGCTATGCCTTTACCATGCTGGGCCATCTTGTCTTTTTTCTTGCGTCTGCGCTTTTCGCGCTTTTCCTGTTTGGTGTCTTCCTCAGGTTCCATGGCTTTGGTCAACCCCCTTGATCTCCCAGTCTTGGGGGAAGGTTAGATTCGGGGCACCCCCTGAGCCCCTGGCAGGGCAACGCCTACACCTGAGTGTTTAGCGGCTTTGCCTCGTCCCCTTGCGGTGCCTGTTTTTTTTTGTTCCTGCCCCTGCTATCATCTCGTCCTTTGATGCGGCCATCGTCTTTCTCAAGTCCACTATATTATCCCGCAGAACAGCTGCTTTCTCAAACTCCAGGTTTCTGGCAGCTATCTTCATCTGCGATTCCAGATCTTTTATCAAGCGCACTATCTCATCTTTAGGCATTTGCATAAACGGGCTTACCGTCGTTGGTTCATCCTTAGCGTTCTTGAATAGCTGGTCGGTGATGCCCCTTATGGCTTTTTTGATGCTTTGGGGCGTTATGCTATGCTTTTCGTTGAAGTCCATCTGTATCATGCGGCGTCTGTTGGTTTCATCTATGGCGTCACGCATGGAGCCGGTGATGCCATCGGCGTACATGATGACATGACCGTCCTCGTGGCGGGCGGCTCTGCCCATAGTCTGTATTAACGCCCCAGTCGATCGCAGATAACCCTCTTTATCTGCATCGAGGATTGCCACCAGACTCACCTCCGGCAGGTCGAGCCCTTCACGCAACAGGTTGATGCCCACTATCACGTCGTACACGCCCAGACGTAAATCACGCAGAATCTCGACGCGTTCCAGTGTATCGATCTCTGAGTGCAGGTAGTGTGTTTTGATACCCATCTCCTTGAGGTAGTCGGCCAAATGCTCCGCCATACGTTTGGTAAGCGTTGTCACCAGGCAGCGCTCTTCCTTCTGCACCCGGTTCTGTATCTCATCTATGAGGTCGTCTATCTGGCCTTTGGTAGGTTTTATCTCGATTGTTGGGTCGAGCAGTCCGGTGGGGCGTATTACTTGCTCCACCACCTGCGAGCTGTGCTCGTACTCGTACGGGCGCGGTGTGGCCGAGGTGTATATCACCTGATTGATGTGGTCGTCGAACTCATCAAAGTTAAGCGGGCGGTTGTCCAGTGCTGACGGCAATCTGAAGCCGAACTGCACCAGTACGTCTTTACGCGATTTATCCCCGCCGAACATACCCCGTACCTGCGGAATGGTCATGTGCGATTCATCGATGAACATCAGAAAGTCGCTTGGGAAGTAGTCCAGCAGGGTATCGGGCGGACTGCCCGCCGGCCGCCGCGACAGGTGCTTTGAGTAGTTTTCCACGGCGTGGCAGTAGCCCACCTCACTGAGCATTTCCAGATCGTAGCTTGTGCGGGCCTCGATGCGCTGTGCCTCCAGCAGCTTGTCCTGCTGCTTAAACTCGGCCACGCGCTCTATCATTTCCGCCTCTATATCGACCAGTGCCTGGTTAAGCTTATCCTGTGATGTGAGGAAGTGCTTGGCGGGGTATATGGCTATCTCGGTGCGCTCGGCAAGTATCTCCCCGGTGACCGGATCGAGCTCCATGATGCGTTCTATCTCGTCTCCAAAGAATTCGATTCTTACGGCAAGCACCTCATATGAGGGCTGAACCTCAACGGTGTCGCCGCGTATGCGGAATCTGCCGCGGGTAAAGTCCGAATCATTTCTTTCGTAGTGCATGTCTATCAGCCGGCGCACCAGTTTATCCCGCTTGATCTGTTGCCCTTTATGAATCGCGATGACGAATGCGCGGTACTCGTCAGGCGAACCCAAGTTATAGATGCACGATACCGATGCGACGATGATGACGTCTTCTCTGGTGAGTACAGCTCTGGTGGCGGCGTGGCGTAGCTTGTCTATCTCCTCGTTTACATCGATTTCTTTATCGATATACGTGTCGGTTCTGGGCATGTAGGCCTCTGGCTGGTAGTAGTCATAGTAGGAAACGAAGTACTCCACCGCGTTTTCCGGGAAGTAGTCGCGGAACTCTGAGCATAGCTGGGCTGCCAGCGTTTTGTTGTGGCACAGCACCAGCGTGGGCCTTTGTGTGCGCTCTACAATATTGGCCATGGTGAAGGTTTTTCCGCTGCCGGTAACGCCTAGCAGTGTCTGTTTGCGGTGGCCTTTATTTAAGCCTTCGACCAGCTTGTCCACGGCCTGCACCTGATCACCAGTTAGTTTTAAATCTGAGATTATTTTGAATGGTGGCATGGTTACTCGTTAGCTTTTCTTCCTCAGTGCCTCCTTAATTTTTTGGTTTAGATACCGCCCAGTTGTTGCAAGCAGTGTTTTATTCTGTCTTCAAGAGTAAGGTCTTCAGGATTGGGGATGGAGGCTATGGCGGACAGCGCCTCGGATGCGGTATAGCCCAGACTCTTGAGCGCGGCCATCACCTCGCTGTTGTCGGATACTCCAGTGGCGGTGATTGTAGATTGCCAGTTGGCCATTTTGTCCTTGAGCTCTAGCACCACGCGCTTGGCTATCTTGGGGCCGATGCCCGGTACCTCTGTAAGTGCGCCGGAATCACCGCTGACGATGGCCAGCGAAAGCTGGTCCGGGCTCATAGTTGCCAGCATCGCGAGCGCCGCCTTGGGGCCGATGCCGCTGATGCAGATAACCATCTCAAAAAGCTCCAGCTCTTCTGTCGTGGCAAATCCATATACTCCGATGAAACTCTCTTTAAGCTGGAGGCTGGTGTGTAGCTTTACGCGTTCGCCGATTGAGCCTGTGGAGGCAGGACTGGGCACATATACCTGAAAACTGATGCTCCCCGCTTTTACAATGATGTAGTCGACCCCATATGCTTCCAGTATTCCCTCTATACCTGCTATCATTTTTAAGCCCCCTCTTCGCTTTCGGCTATCAGCCTGGCTGCGCCGGACTGTTGTATGTGGCATATGGCTATTGCCAACGCGTCTGCGGCGTCGTCGGGCTGAGGGATGTTATCCAGTTCGAGTTGTAATTTAACCATCTGCTGTACCTGCATTTTACTGCCTTTACCGTACCCTGTAACCTGTTGCTTTACCATCAGCGGAGTGTAGTCGTAAACGGGAAGCCCTTTCTCAGCTGCGGCCAGTACGGCCACTCCCCTAGCTTGCCCTACCATAAGTGCTGTTCTGAGATTCTTGGCGATGAAGTTTTCGATTGCAACCTCTACGGGATTGTAACGTTCAATAAGTGCAGTTAGTTTCGAGTATATGGTGCTGAGGCGGTTGGCAATGTTTTCGCCTGCCGGTGTGGAGATTACGCCGAAGTCTATGGCGGCAAGATTATCACCATCGGCCTGTATCAAACCGTAGCCCATGAGCGCCAGTCCGGGGTCTATGCCCAGAATCAGCATTATTCACCGCCAAATCATGATTAGTAGTTTGCCAGGGCATCGTCGGGAAAATCGGCGTTGGAGTAGACGTGCTGCACGTCGTCCAGATCCTCCAGCTTTTCGAGGAACTTGAGTGCCTGTAATGCCTTTGTTTTATCCAGTGGCACCAGATTTTTTGGAACCATGGTTACTTCGGCAGAATCGATTTTTATATCATTTTCCTCCAAAGCTTTTCTTGTGCTCTCAAAGTCTTCCGGCGCGGTATAGATTTCTACAGAGCTATCCTCTACCTTCACGTCGTCGGCTCCGGCATCGATGGCCACAAGCGCCAGTTCCTCTGGATCCACGTTGTCGCCATGGATCGACAGCACCCCTTTGGATTCGAATATCCAGGCGACGCACCCGGCCTCGCCCATGCTTAATCCATTGCGAACAAAGGCGTTTCTCACGTCGGATACGGTACGGTTTTTGTTGTCCGTTAGCGCTTGAATGAGTACGGCTGTCCCGCCGGGGCCGTATCCCTCGTAGGTGGCTTCGGCAAGAGCGGCGCCATCCTGTCCTTCGCCGGCGCCCTTTTTGATCGCTCTTTCGATATTATCCAGCGGCATGTTGTTGTCGCGCGCTCTTTGTACAGCCAGCCTTAATCGGAAGTTGGCATCGGTGTCACCCCCGCCCTGTTTGGCGGCGACGATTATCTCACGGGCCAGTTTGGTGAAGAGTTGACCGCGTTTGGCGTCGGCGGCCCCTTTCTGCCGTTTAATGGTTGACCATTTAGAATGTCCCGACATATGATCACCCCGATTTGTATCAATGTATGGTTGTGCGCTAATTCTAGCATTTTGCACCATAGCGGTCAAAGTCCATTTTACATTATACACATTGTCTTTTTGAGATAGGTTGTTGAAATTGACATGAGATAGATAACTAAAGTATAATTGCAAATTGTGCAACTTCAATATGCACAGCTTTCTCAGGGAGTAAAAACCGTGGCTAAGAAGCGAAGCAGCCAACCTAAAAGGATACCGCGCAAGAGGCAACATGGCTTCTTGGCAAGAATGCATACCCGCGGTGGACGCGCTGTTTTAAGAGCAAGACGACTTAAAGGTCGTAAGCAATTAACCGTGGTATAGGAGAGAAAAGTAAAAACTGGTAGCGATCCTGATGCACAAAGAAGAGCGGCTGAAAAAAAACAGTCAGTTCGCCGAAGTTTACAACAATGGTCGGTCGTGGGCTAACGGTTTGTTAGCACTTAGGATGCTGCCTAACGGGCTGGATATAAACCGTTATGGTTTTTCTGTCAGCAAGCGGCTGGGCAATGCGGTGGTAAGGAATAGAGTCAAACGAAGGCTGCGCCAAATGGCCAGACTGACACCAACCAGAAAGGGATGGGATTTAGTGGTTGTCGCCCGGCAACCCGCCAGTGCTGCCAGCTACAAGCAATTGGAGAAGGCGCTGTCGGATTTGCTCAAGAAAGGGCGGCTGATTGAAGGATGATGGGCCATGAAGCGGCTGTTTACAGGTGTGATACGTTTGTATCAGGTAACCTTGTCCAAAATCACCCTTCATTCCTGCATCTTTCAGCCCACTTGTTCGCAGTACGGTATTGAAGCCATCAAAAAATATGGTATATTTAAGGGTGGCTGGATGACGGGCAAACGGATTTTGAGGTGCAACCCTTTTAACGATGGTAGATACGACCCGGTACCATAATTGATATCAATCACCATATGGCGGAGGTCTAAAATAAAGAAAAAACTTAAACTAGCACTTTTGGGGAAACTGGCCCTCATACTGATACTGCTTACCACTATTTCCCTCACCGGTTGTACAGGTGTGGCTAAACTGGGCTGGGCTGGCACTATGGTGTATGAATATACTGCCGAGGTGGAGGGAGTTGACGTTGATCACGCAGTTCTTTTTGTTGGCACCATGAAAGGTGAGCTTGCGGCCTACGACCTGCTAAATGCACATGCTCCTCTGTGGGCTCTGCCACTCGACGGGACAGCACTTTTTGGCCCTCCGGTAGCTTCTGGAGACCATATTTATATTGGTACATATGGGGGGAATGTATATAAGTTGGCGGTGGATAATTCTGAGGCACCGGTACCGGCGCCAATGGGTGATCAGATTGTCGGTGGAGTTGCCGTCGGATCGGACCGTGTCTTTGTTGGCACCTCAGACGGTGTTTTACATGCCCTGAATGCCGATAATATGGAGGAAGCTTGGAGATATCCAGATGAGGGCACCCTGACCGATAGAATTTGGGGCACACCAATTGTTGACGAAATCGGAGGCATGGTTTACTTCGGCGCATTTGATCGCAAGTTCTATGCATTGGATGCCAGCAATGGTAGCGAGGCATGGACTTTTGAGGCAAGAGGGGCGATTGCCGGTAAACCGCTGATTTACAACGATAAAGTATACTTCGGCGCATTTGATCGCAAGTTCTATGCGCTCAATAAAACGGATGGCACCACTGCATGGGCTACACCATTTACTGCCGGTAATTGGTTCTGGACCGAGCCGGTTGTCTTTGACGGCACAATATATGTTGGTTGCTTGGATCATAGTGTTTATGCGCTTGACGCAGTCACTGGAGCTGTTGAAAGTACATATAAAACTGATTCACCTATCACTTCACCGCCGGTAATAGCTGGCGACAAACTGATCGTAGCATCTAATAGTGGCAAGGTATATGCGCGTGATGTAACAAATCTGGCAAGCGAAAAGTGGCCGGTTTTTAATCTGGGCGAATCCATCCAGTCTCCAATAAGTGTGTATGCTGATTTTGTCTATGTATATGGACTTAACCAAACGCTTACTGCACGCTGGCTTACCACTGGGGGCCAATCTGGGTGGTCGGTTAATACTGGTCTGTGAGGCATGAGTAGTTGATACAAATCTGGAATCTATTAATACAAAATCCAATACTTAATATTACTATTGTGTTGGCAAACGTCTTTGGCGGCAGCTTTGGGCTTGCCATTATTTTCATCACCATTATTGTTCGCTTGGCGATGATTCCGATCACCCTCAAACAACTGAAGTCAACCAGGGCAATGCATGAGATTCAGCCCAAGCTTAAAGAGCTTCAGAAGAAATATGGCAATGATCGCCAGAAGATGAGCGAAGAAACTATGAAGCTATATAAGGAGCATGGGATTAGCCCTTTGGGCTGCATCTGGCCCATGATTATACAGCTTCCCATATGGATAGCACTGTTCCAGTCGATCAGACAGGTGCTGGCGGCAAGCCCGGTTGATCTGCTCGGCCTTTCGTCCCATCTGTATTCGTGGGCTGTGGTAAATGAGACGGTGCCGCTTAACAACAGTTTCCTTTGGCTCAATCTTGCTGTACCTGATCCCTATATTATCTTGCCTATTCTGGTTGGAGCAACCATGTGGGTACAGCAGAAGATGACGGCACAGCCGAACCCCGACCCGTCTCAGAAGAAGGCGGGTAGCATGATGCAGATTATGTTCCCTCTGATGTTTGCCTTTATTACATATACTATGCCCAGCGGCCTGGGCGTTTATTTTGTGGTTTCCGCTGTTGTTGGCATTATTATTCAGTATTTCGTAATGGGGTGGGGTGGGCTTGCCAGGTCCAAACCTGTTGCGACAACCTATAAGCAGGCGAGAAAGCAGGTTGAAGAGCATGTTATTGATGGTGAAGAACCGGAGTACATATCGGATAAAGATGAAGAGGGTGAGGAAAAGACGTCATCCTACTGGGGTGAAAAGAAAGTAGAAGATAAACCTCAGGCTCAGGGGAAACGGAAGGGCAGGAAAGATGGAAGAATTAGAAGTAGGCGCAAAAACCGTAGATGAGGCCATAGAGCAGGCCTTAGATAAACTTGGTTTAGATAGGTCAGAAGTAGAGATAAACATTATCAGCAAGGGAAAAGCTGGTATTTTTGGTTTTGGCGCCGAAGAGGCAAAAGTTGTTGTAAAGCGACTTACAGGGAATACTGATATGGATGTTGCCGCTTTTAGCAAAGAGGTTCTGAGTGAGCTTCTAGCCTTGATGAATGTGTCGGCTGAGATTGATGTTAGGGAGAATGTGGATGAGCACACGAAGGTGCTCTTGGATGTAAGCGGTGCCGATCTGGGGATTCTCATCGGGCGACGCGGAGACACCCTGTCTTCACTTCAGTATTTGGTTAATCTGATCGTCAGTCGCAAGCTCATGGTTAATGCCGGAGTGACAGTGGATGTGGAGCATTATCGAGAGCATCGCTATGAGTCTCTGCGAAATCTGGCTTTGCGTGTAGCTGATGAGGTTAAATCAACCGATCGTTCCATAAGTTTGGAGCCTATGCCGTCTAATGAACGCAGAATTGTCCACTTATCGCTTCGCGAACATCCCGACGTAGCTACACAGAGTGTTGGGCATGGCGAGGGGCGCAAGGTTGTCATCTCTCTCAAGGATGCTTCTCAGCTTCCTTGACAATCAAAAAGCTATTATGATAGCATCCGAAACGGGTCGTGCTAGATGGGGAGCTAGCGGTGCCCTGTACCCGCAACCCGCTATAGCGGGATTGAATCCCTGTTCGAGGCTTTGGATCAGTGGACTTGTCTTGTGTTAAGCAACGTTGATAATCGGGTCCTGCGCGGTAGAACTTTATGAATCCCGTCAGGTCCGGAAGGAAGCAGCGGTAAATAGCAGTTTCTGGGCGCCGCGGGATAACCCGGTTTGAGTTAGCTGGCATAGGAGAACTTTTGAGAAGAGGTCGACAGCAGGTGCACGACCTGTTAAATTAAGCGAAAACAACGTTGAAATTGTAATTATCCGGTTGTTCAACTTGGTTGCTAAATAAAAACATTTACGGAGGGGAAACATGGATTTGGGTATTAAAGGGAAAACCGCTATTGTGACGGGTGCTTCGTCTAATATTGGCCGCATGATTGCTTTAACCTTGGCGGCTGAGGGCGCCAATATAGTAATCGCCGATATCGACGAAGAAGGCGCTAAAGGGGTAGCCGAAGAGTGTGAAGCCAAGGGAGTGAAAGCTCTGGCGGTCAAGACCAATGTGACTAAACAGAAGAGCGTTAAGGATTTAATGGCAAAGGCTGCTGACACTTTCGGCGGAATCGATATTCTGGTAAACGATGCGGCTGTTTTCATCACAAAAACGTTCCTGGAGTCTACTCCGGACGAATGGGAGAAACAGATCAACGTAAACTACTACGGCACCATCTATTGCTGCTACGAGGCAATCCCGTACATGCGGAAGCGTGGCGGCGGCAGGATAATCAGCGTTGGTTCCGACGCCGGACGAGTGGGTGAGAACAGGCAGTCCGTCTACTCCGGTACCAAGGGTGCCATTATATCCTTCAGCAAGGCGCTTTGTCAGGAAATTGGACGCTATGGCATAACTGTAAACGTGGTATGCCCCGGCGCTACCCTTCCCGAAGAAGGCCCGGGCAGAAGAGGCTTCTGGAAAGCGGCGAACGTTCCCAGCAAGCGTAACCCAGAGAGGGAAGCGGCAATGATTAGACTGTACCCCATGGCCAAGAAACCGGACGGCGATACACCGGCCAGGCTGGGTATACCGAATGATGTTGCTAATGCAATCACCTATCTTGCCTCCGAACAGGCGTACTTCGTCACCGGCCAGGTATTAAGTGCTAGTGGCGGATTCACCAGAGCGGGATAGAAAGCTAAGTCGTACTTAAGTTAAGGTGTATTCGCCTGCATAAGGGTGGATGCACCTTATTATCTATTTGATATAAAAACAGTCTTTAAGGAGGCCGTTATGGCGTATGAAAATATCATTTATGAGGTTGAAGATGGAGTAGCTATACTTACATTCAACAGGCCTGAGATGAAAAATGCCATCTCTGTAGACCTGAGTAAAGAGGTGGAGGCAGTACTGGACGAGGTCGCCATTAATGATGATATCAAGGTGCTGTTGATCACCGGTGGCAAAGACATATTCTCCTCGGGAATGGACCTCAAGGCTGGTCGTGCCAAAGGACGCCGTGCTGCATCTATCTTCTCCATAGTCGACAGCATTGCGGCGTGCGAAAAGCCAACCATAGCCGCCATTGCCAAGTATGCTCTGGGTGGAGGTTGTGAGGTTGCGCTGTCTTGCGATATTCGCATCGCATCCGATAACACCCAGTTTGGTTTTCCGGAGATCAATATGGGCGTTATGCCGGGTGCGGGCGGAACGCTACGATTACCCAGAACGATCGGGGCTGCCAAGGCCAAGGAGATGATGTTCACAGGTGCGCGCTTTACTGCGGACCAAGCCCTTGCGATGGGGCTGATAAATAAGGTGGTTACGGTGGATGAGCTACTGGATGAGGCGAAGGCGTTGGCCAAAGCGATTGCCGAAAAAAATATAAATGCTCTCAAGATAATAAAGAAGTGCATAAACGATGGCCTGCAGATGGACCTATCCAGAGCGCTGCTATATGCTAAGTCAATGGGCACGGCGCTGATGGGTCTCAAGAGGGCTGCCGCAGCCCCACCACCGGAAAAGAAATAGGCATTTACCTCGTATCGATTATTAGGGGTAAGTGCTAAACTAATAGCAATTAAGGATACAAGTAAAAGGAGGGCTTGACGAATGGGAGAAGTCAAAGCACGGGAAGTCGGCGCCGTAGATATGATGTGCTACCTATTTACTCCAGGTCGCGAAAAAGCTGCATTCGAGACCGAGGCTGACGAATTTAGAATTATGGGCCGTACCGTCCTTTCTTACTATGCTGGCAGGAAGTGGGAGCCATCCACAAAGCCACGTCCGGGCAGGACACCTGAGGAGTTTGTGGCACATATGGACAAAGAGGGTATAGATAAAACCCTGATTTGCACCAATAAGATGTACTCCTACAAGAAGAGAATCCCCATCGGCGGCATGTACTATCAGGAAGAGGAAGTATATGAGGCGGTAAAGAATCATCCCGGCAGGCTTTATGGTTTGGCCGGTTACGATCCTCTGAAAATTATGGAAAGCTGTGCCAAGGTCGAAAAGGCTGTAAAAGAGTATGGTTTTAAGGGCGTATATGTACACAGCTATGGCTATGGCCTTCGTCCTGATGACAGGAAATACTATCCGCTGTACGAAACCGCCCGCTCACTCGATATCCCGGTATCGATTCAGGTGGGGCACTCGCTCGAGGTGATGCCCAGTGAGGTCGGCCGACCGATCTATCTGGACGAGATCGCCATCGATTTTCCTGGCTTAATACTTATTGGTTCGCATACCGGATGGCCATGGGTTGATGAGATTATTGCCATGGCCTATAAGCATGAGAATGTTTATATGGATGTTTCAGCACACAGGCCCAAGTACTGGGAGCCGCAGACACTCAGGAATGTCGACGGCCGATTGCGCACCAAGACTGTTTGGGGCACCAACGGCGCTAAGAACTTTTTGGATGACTGGGACGAGCTGCCGATAAGGGATGAGGCCAAGAACCTGGTTCTACGTGAGAACGCCCTCAGGATTTACAAGATAACGGATTAATATCGAGCAAAATTGGTTATAAAGTTTAGGGGCAATTTGCTTTGGCGAGTTGTTCCTTTCTTTTGTATATTGTATTCTTATTCAATAATCACTTTTGGAAGGTAGTCGTGGTATCGCAGTTGAGCAAAATTAAAGAAACCCTGAAGAATATGGATAGGCGTGCCAAGAAGGGGCTGGGTCAGCATTTCCTTGTCGACAGCAGCTACCTAGAGACTATCTCCGCTAAGGCCGAACTTTCCAAGGAAGATATCGTAATCGAGGTTGGCCCCGGTCTCGGTGTGCTCACTGAGGTATTGCTGGAAGAGGTTGGATCCGTGATTGCCGTTGAGGTTGATACGGCGCTGACAAATGCCCTGGCGCAGGCCTTATCGAAATCATCGAATCTTACTATGGTAAACGCTGACATTCTTAAAACAACGCCTGAGCAGTTACTGGGCGCTGGCGTTACATCGTACAAAGTTGTGGCCAACCTTCCGTACAATATCGCATCACCGGTGCTGAGACGTTTTCTTGAGTCGCAACTTAAGCCCAGCTTGATAGTAGTCATGGTGCAGCGAGAAGTAGCTAAGAACATGCTGGCCAAGCCTCCTGATATGAATCTGCTGGCGATCGGTGTCCAATTATATGGCAGGCCCAAAATTGTGCGCAAGGTGCCATCCGATGCCTTTTATCCCAAGCCCAAGGTCGAATCGGCCATTGTACGTATTGATGTCTATAATGAGCCCGCTGTTGCCGTGGGCGATATAGAGACGTTCTTCAGGATAGCTAGGGCAGGGTTCGGCAACAAGCGCAAGCAGTTGCGCAACTCGCTGGCTCACGGGCTCGATGTATCGCCAATAACAATCGAGCAGTTACTCTCCCGAGCCGGGATAGATTATCAGCGCCGTGCACAAACTCTTACATTAGAAGAATGGGCTTGCTTGAGCAATCTCTATGGAGGAAAACATGATAACCATTAAAGCGCATGCCAAGGTGAATTTGACGCTGGATGTACTTGGACGCCGCCCCGATGGCTATCACGATATTATGAGCGTCATGCAGACCATCAGCCTCGGTGATACGCTTACTTTTGAGCCCGCTCCCATAATTACGCTAGAAGGGATTGAAGATGCTGGCCTTGATCCCGCAGACAACCTGATGAAAAGAGCTGCCATGTTACTTCAGCAAGCTGCTGGATGCGATAAAGGAGTGACTGTAAATTATGAAAGGCACATACCTTTTTCTGCCGGTTTGGGTGGTGGCAGCAGTGACGCGGCGACAATACTGATGGTACTGAATGAAATCTGGGGGATTGAATGGCCTGTTGAGCGATTGACCGAGCTTGCTGCTCAGCTGAGTTCCGATGTCAGCTTCTTCCTCTATAGGGGTACAGCGCTGGTCCAGGGACGTGGTGAGATAGTACGGCCGTTGCCTTGCATTGAGGAAATGTGGGTAGTGCTGCTAAAGCCTCCAATTGATATAGAAAGTAAAACGCGAACGCTCTATGAGCATTTAAGCGAAGATGACTACACTCAAGGGGAGGCTACTAGGAACTTGGTAAACAGCATATTAACAAGAGAAAGGCCTTCACCGCAAGCGCTTTTCAACAGCTTTGAGGCTGTTGCATATAAGTTTTCCCCCCAGCTTGATCAGTATCGTCAAATTCTTATTGCTGCTGGCGCCGATTCGGTCCACCTTTGTGGCTCAGGACCGGCCCTTTTTACACTGGCCTCTGACTACCAGCAGGGTGAGAGGATATATCACACGCTTCATGAGCAGGGGCATGAGGTATATCTGGCCTGCACCGTTTAATTGACGGCTTCGGTATCTGGCAGATACAATAGTGATTAGTAGTACCTCGTTTGTTGATATTAGGAAGGAAAGTTTTATGGAGATTGTTCCGGGTATTGTTCAACTGCAGATACCTATACCCAATAACCCTTTGGGAAATCTGAATGCATATCTGTTAAAGGCGAAAGAAGGATATATGCTTGTTGACGCCGGCTGGCCTACGCAGGAAACCCTTGACATTTTAATCGAAAAACTTGCCGGCATTAATCTTACTCCGCAAGATATAAAGACAATCTTTATAACCCATGCGCACCCCGATCATTTAGGGCTTGCTGGCAAATTCAGGGAACTTTACGGTGTCGAGATAATGTTGCATGAGTCTGAGGCTCTCAGTGCTGCTCCGGACCGTTGGGAACTGGATAATCATATATGGAAATGGCTTCTGCTCAACGGTATGCCAGAAAGCGATGTAGATGTTTTGAGGCAAAGACCATGGGGGGGACATCAGTTTACCTGGCGCGTGGAGCCTGACGTTTTACTAAAGGGTGATGAGAGACTTGAGCTTGAGTCATCGTATGTCGAGGTATTATTTACACCGGGGCATTCCAGAGGGCACCTTTGCCTGTATGATCCCCAGAAAAAGGCGCTGTTAGCAGGGGATCATTTGCTGCCGGTGATTACCCCAAGTGTTAACTTCTACCCCAGGTCAGTTGCCAATCCACTTGGTAAATATATTGATAGCCTGAAAAAGATACAGCCGCTTGAGGTGGATATCGTTTTACCTGCTCATCAGAACATTTTTTATAATTTTCAGGAGAGAATAGTTGAACTCATCAAGCATCACGAGGAAAGAGCCGGGGAGTTGATTCAAGCGTTAGGCACTTCAAGTAAAACGGCCTATCAGGTAATGCTTGATATGAAATGGATGGGTATGTCTTCGGAAGTGGTATTGGGTCAAGGCCTTGAGCCCATACAGCAGATGTCGGCCTGTGCCGAGACGCTGGCTCACCTTGAGTATTTAAGGGTGGAGGGTTTTGTGGACCGGATGGAAGCAGATGATAAAGCCTCTTTTAAGGCTATTGGAAAAAACTCAAATACATACTTCTCCTGATATAGAGAAATATATATGCAAATCCGATTCCTATCCCGCCAAAGATTCTAGGTATATGTCTGATGATAGAGACAATCTGTAATGTGTTAAGATGTGCCTTACCGACCCCCAACTGACAATGACAGAATACTGCTGTTATTCGTTATAACTAGTTTATTACGGAGATGTCACCTAAGAATCATACTAAATAATAGGACTACAATGCATCACCAATCAGCTGCCATTCACTCACTCATTGATGCTATTGACATTAGATACGTTTGTGATTATATTGAGAGCATCACTCAAAATATTTTTGGGGGTAGTTTGCTGTGGTCAAGAGAGGTTGTATCGGCATTCTTGCCGCAATTGTTCTCACCATTGCTCCGTTGACGAGCTTAGGCGCACAGGATGCTCCGAATATCGATTCAGTATCGCCTGCGACGTCTGATGTCCTGCACTTGGATGTTTACATATACGGCTCTGGGCTGGCATCCACGACTGCTGTCAGTTTTGGTGATGGCATAACGGTAGAAAGCTTTGTACCAAATGCAAATGAAACAGAGATCTTTGCATCCATCACAATTGATACCTTTGCTTATTATGGCACCCGTAATATAACGGTGACCACGCCATTGGGTGGGGACACATTATACGAAGGCTTCACTGTTTTACCACAAGACAATGTTCATGATGCTCTTGATTCGGCGGGTCACGATTCATTTTTGTCGAGCCAGCACAGTACCCTTGAATCCGAAAATATGCACGATCCTGCAGACTCGGATAACCATGACCCTCTCCTATCAGACGCCCATGATCCATATGTATCTGGATTGCATGATTCTACTGCTTCAGACGCCCATGACCCGCAGGATTCAGAATTTCATGACGATCAAACGTCTGACATACATGATGGGGTATATTCCGGTTTTCACACCGCAGCTGCGTCGGCCAGCGGGCACGACTCAGTAGATTCGCTGGGTCACGACGATTTCTACTCGCAGAACCATGTCTCTGCTACGTCCGACACGCATGACGGGGCCTATTCGGACTATCACACATCGGAGAACTCTGCCGGCGGGCACGATGCGATAAGTTCAACCGGCCACGACCCTTACCTGTCGGCTAACCACGACACGGCTACCTCGTCCGTACACGACGGGGTATATTCCGAATATCATACCGAAGCACTCTCCCAGGGTTTCCATGATGTCGCCATATCG
>Ga0187833_10000905_pt1 | contig 34824 bp, 27 predicted proteins | sample ETNtaG_37_FD_167968 | JGI IMG/M metagenome (GOLD analysis project Ga0187833, IMG submission 167968) | Marine microbial and viral communities from oxygen minimum zone, Eastern Pacific Ocean - ETNP2014_SV_400_PacBio MetaG (Illumina Assembly) | ecosystem: Environmental > Aquatic > Marine > Hypoxic...
GATTGTTGTCACAGCAATTGAGGTTTTACTCAAAGGCATCAAGGCTACTTATAAAGAAGGAAATAACAATGATTGAGGATGTAAGCAAGATAGATGATGCAACTGAACACCCTAAGATTGGAATTTTTGGACTGGGCATTATGGGGGGAGCGATTGCAAAAAATTTAGTTGATGATGGTTATCAGGTATTTGGATACGACCCTGATGCAGTTCAGTGCCAAAATGCTCAGAATGCAGGCATTAAAATTATTGGTTCAGTCAAAGAAGTAGCTGAAAATTCACATATAATGTTCTCTAGCCTACCAAATGCCGATGCTCTGGATACAAATGTTTCAGAACTGATCACACTCTCTGAATCAGAGCGTTCAGCAGGCATCTTGATAGAGCTCAGTACTTTGGATCTTGCCACCAAACAAAAAAATCAAGCACGTCTTGTCGATGCAGGGTTTGATCTCTTAGATTGCCCCATCAGTGGAACAGGCCAACAGGCGAAGACTAGAGACATAGTGCTATTTGCGAGCGGTAATCAATCTGTTTTTAGCAATTGCAGCTCAATTTTTAAAAGTTTTGCAAAAAACAGTTACTACTTGGGTGATTTCGGCAATGGCACCAAAATGAAATTGATTGCCAATTTATTGGTAGCTATCCATAACGTGGCTACAGCTGAAGCCGTAACTCTGGCAAAAAGATCTGGTCTGAATATGGAACAATTCTATGAAGTTATCAGTTCGAGCCCATGCAGCTCTAAGATTTTCGAATTGCGGGCACCATTAATGATCGATAATAATTATGAACCTGCAACAATGAAGCTGGATGTTTGGCAAAAAGATATGCAATTGATCCGTGAATTTGCAAACAATGCGAAGTCTCCTATTCCTCTTTTCACAACCACTGAACCACTTTATCAAGCTGCTATTGATGCCGATTTGGGCCAACAGGATACTGCGGCAGTCTGTAATCTTCTTAACGCAAATTAATAGCAAAATGAATCAAAACCTGGAACCTGAGGCAATCTGGCCCGGCCTGGAGGAGGGTGTACCTAAGCCAATCATGCCATATAGCCCAGCAATCAAGGCAGGTGGTTGGGTCTTCGTTGCAGGTCAGCTTGCAAGTGACTTTAAAACTGGCCTGCCGCCTGAAGTTAAACCCAATAACCCAGATTCAGAAACTGGTCTTGCGTTGCAAACACGCTTCATTTTCAACAATCTTGCTAAGACCATTGAAGCTACAGGATGCAATATGCGAGCTGATACCGTCAAGATTTGGGAATGGTATGTTTCGAACCACCCAACAACTAGCGAATTTAGAGAAGGGAACAACTGGCATGGTATTGATATAGTTCCCTACATCAGGGCTAGAGAGAAATTCTTTAATAAACCATCGCCTCCCAGATCGGGATCGGGTATCAGTGAATTGATGTGGCAGGATACTAAATTGGAACTGGAAATCATTTGTTTTAATGATGACAACGAATCCGTGACTTTTGTTCCACCTGAAGATGATTTCTCTAATGGAGGACAAGCAACAGCTCTGCGGCGTGGTGATTGGGTATTTCTTGGTAATCAGAGCTCTGCTGACCGCAAAGGAGAAAGTCTCTCGCTCGAACAGCAAACAAACTATGTTTTAGAGAAACTCAGTAAAACCGCTGAAATAGCAGGGAGCTCATTGCAACAAGCAGTAAAAGCCGAAGTCTTTATCGGCAGTCCAGATGATTTTGAGAAAATGGACCAAGTTTGGAGCCAATGGTTTCCTAGCAATGCACCGGCACGAGTGGTTGTACCTCGTGTGGGCATGGAGGCAGAGGGGAGTAGAATCGAAGTTGCATTAACGTTGTTAGCCAATGATGCAGTGCTGACTAAAACTATAATTGAAACCTCTGAAGCACCTGTACCACTCGGACATGAGCCCCAAGCCGTCAAAGTAGGTAATTTTTTGTTTTTAAGTACTCAGATGGCACTCGACTCTCATGGAAAAATTGCCGACGGGTTAGTTAGGAATCCAGCTGCACCATGGTATGGTTCGCCAGGAAAAGCACAGATGCGTTACATGATGCATAACATCAATGCCATATGTGAAGCCGCAGGTACCTCGGTAGAGAACATTGTACGCAGAGCCTGTTTCCACAGTCATTTACAATGGTTTGCTGAATCGATTGAGGAATGGGCAAGCTATTTTCCCACCGATAAACCGGCATCAACAACGATCGGTTTAAATAATTCATTGGTCGTTGATGGAGCCAATACGTTGTTGGATTTAATTGCTTATGTGCCCAATTCAACATAAAAATACGTAACCATTAAATTGCAATACTTATATTAATGATTGCTACAAATTCAGAGATTCAAGATGGCATGCAAATTGATTGGAATGTTCCGATTGAAATGGACGATGGATTAATTTTACGTGCGGATGTTTTTCGACCCATTGATTCAGGTCGATACCCAGTTATCTTGACATATGGTCCATACGCAAAAGGTCTGTCTTTCCAGAAAGGTTACCCTAGTGCATGGGAACGAATGGTAGAAGAACACCCAGATGTCGCTGCTGGTTCTACCAATAAATATCAGAGTTGGGAAGTGGTTGACCCTGAAAAATGGGTACCTGATGATTATGTTTGTGTTCGGGTGGACTCACGTGGTTGTGGTTATTCACCTGGCTTTGTTGATCCTTTTTCTCCTCGTGAAACTCTTGATTTTGCAAATTGCATCGAATGGGTTGGCACCCAAGACTGGAGCAATGGCAAGGTTGGACTGAATGGAGTTTCTTATTATGGAATCAATCAATGGCAAGTGGCGTCTTTGCAACCTAAATATCTTTCAGCGATGTGTGTTTGGGAGGGAGCCAGTGATTGGTATCGTGATATGACTCACCATGGTGGGATTTTAAGCACTTTTTGGGCCAATTGGTACGACATGCAAGTTAAGACGGTACAATATGGACTTGGCACCAATGGACCAAAAAGCGATGTAACCGGTGAATGGGTCTGTGGTTCTGAAACACTTAAATCAGAGACCTTGCTTGAAAACCGCTGTCGATTTGGTAATGAAATTTATGCGCACCCGCTTGAGGATGACTATCACCGTATCCGTTCAGCAATTTGGAGCAAGATAAATATTCCATTGTTAACAGCTGCTAATTGGGGTGGACAAGGTTTGCATCTTCGTGGCAATTTTGAAGGATTCTCTAGAGCCGAATCGGAACAAAAATGGCTGGAAGTTCATGGTCTCGAGCATTGGACAGAATTTTATACCGATTATGGTGTAAAGTTGCAGAAACGATTTTTTAATCATTTTCTTAAAAATGAAAACAATGGCTGGGAAAAGCAACCTCGAGTCCAGTTACAGGTTAGAAGAATCAATGGTTTTGAAGAACGCCATCATAATTCTTGGCCAATAGAAGACACTGAGTGGACTCGTTTTTATCTTAGTTCTGAAGATAGTAGTCTTTCATCAGCTCCACCTAAACATGACTCAAAAATTACATTCTCAGCAATGGAAGAGGGTGTTAATTTTCTATCCCCGCCCCTTGAATCTGAAACAGAAATTACTGGCCCTTCTGCGGTAAAATTATTTATATCCTCATCAACAGTTGATGCTGATTTTTTTGTGGTGCTCCGTATTTTTTCACCAGCAGATGAAGAGTTGGTATTTCAAGGTGCCATAGATCCCTACACTCCCATTGGCCAAGGTTGGTTGAGGGCATCCCATCGAAAACTGGATCCTATTTTGTCGGAGCCTTGGCGTCCGTATCATACCCATGATGAATTATGGCCACTCAACCCAGGAAAACCGGAGATGCTGGATATTGAAATTTGGCCCACATCCATCGTGGTTCCTGTTGGATATCGAATTGGTTTGAGTATTAGAGGTAAAGATTATGAGTATCCCGATGCAAAGCCAGCTACTTTATCGAATTTTAAAAATAAACTAAAAGGCTGTGGACCATTTTTACACAATGATCCCAGGGATCGCCCAGAGAAAATATTTTCAGGGGATACCACTCTCTATTTTGGACCTGATCAGTCTCCTTATCTTTTGCTGCCTTTAATCCCTAAGTCTAATCACTAGCTGACTGGTTTATATTTTTATTGACCTTCCCATTCTGTTCATGGTGATAACAGCTAGATTTTCATTTAGATGTTTTTCACTATCAATAAATTGATTCACTTTTAATTAATCCATTTGTATTTGCTTCTTTTATTGACGAACTTTCTGGCATCAACTTCATCTAATAAGGTTTGTTGGAGCTGATCTGAGTTTTGCACGACAGATTGATGGTCAATATTCACATGTTTGCCATTTTCTGCGATTGTTTTACCGCCCACCATAACTCGACGTATTGATTGGCGACTGGGACCATTGCCGTAAACCAAATTGGCTATCAAAGCACCTGCTGGTGATAAATGAGTTTCACTTCTTCTGTCTATCAATAAGACATCAGCAGATTTACCAATTTCAAGTGATCCAATTTGATCATCCATCATCAATGCCTTTGCTCCTCCAATGGTTGCTAATTCCAAGGCTTGCTCAGCACTTCCATAAAGAACTTCATCTCCAGTCCATTGTGTATTTGATTCCGATGTTCTGCGTCTGTATTCATCACCCATGCGTTGTGCTGTCAAAAATGCACGCATTGCAGCCCAGATATCATGACCATAGGCAACAACAGGCCCGTCTAGGCCCAGTCCGCAGTTAACATTTGATTCTAAAAATTGCTTTGCATTGAAACTCACTAATCCCAGAACCTGTTCCATATCAGGAACAAGAGCCACAGCTGCGCCACGGTCGTGAATTAATTTTTCTTCACCGGGTCTTAAATTTTGTGCATGTGCTGCAATGAGATTGGGGCCCAGGATCCCAACATGATCGAGCCATTCAAAAGAACCTCCTTCCCAGCCTCTTCGGGCTGCAAGGTATTTTTGATCAAAAACAGCAGGTGCATGGATATCAAATTGCCTATTATTCATATCTGTCCATCGCCAAAGCTCAATAAGTTGATCTGGTTCACAGTAAGTGATGCCAATGGTAGAGGCGGTTACAGAAATATTTTCATCTTCCCATTCAGACTTAACTCGTTCCGTTTCAGCCAATCCTGTATCCAGATCTTCTCTGAACCCATCTGGAACTGCATCTGGATCATTAATCGTGAGCCTCGCCATTCGGCAACGAATTCCACTGTCACGAGTTGCTGCCAAAACTCCATCGATTGATCTTTTATGTAAATGTGTGAAGTGATCGTCAGCTGTAGTAGTGACACCAGCTAGAACCAGATCCAAAATTGGTGGCATTGAGGCATGGTAAGATCTCTCCTCATCACAAGCCCCGGTCATGGGATAGTAAAAGCCAAACAGGCGTTCTTCATAAGTTGTACCATCAGCCATCCCTCTCATGCAACCTTGGACGAGGTGAGAGTGGACATTAATTAATCCAGGTAAAACGATGTGTCCGTCACCGCCCAAGTCTTCATCAGCTTTAAACTGGCAATCACCAGATGGACCCACTGAAACGATTGTGCCATTTTTAATCGCGACATAACCATCTAAATAAACATGGCGATTCTCATCCATAGAGATGACAGTTCCTCGGAGTATGGTGTCACATTCTTTCATTATCATTATTTAAATATATCGATACTTACAATTATAGACTTAACACTGAAGTAGTTATTCTTCTTTAAAGTTTTGTACATTCAGATTGTAAAGAATCATTAGCAAACAACTAATAATTAAACTTGCAACCGGTAACACACCTGCACACAAGTAAATCACCATGCGGACATTGTCAGAGAGAGTTTCTGCAGATGCATCATAACCGGCATAACCAATGATTAAGCCCAGGAGAGCAGGGCCAATTGCAAATGAGATTTTTTCAACGGTGGTATAGACACCCGCAAAAATGCCTTCACGTCGAATGCCTGTTTTTTGATAATCGTATTGCATCGTGTCAGGAAGCATGGATTGACCCACCAATAAAAGACCACCAGCACCTAAGCCTAGCAATACACCACGAATTATAATGCCAATAGTAGGCTCACCTTCAGCCACCATCATCCAGGATAAACCTCCCACTCCCCATAATAGAGAAGCTAAATAGTAACCATTTTTCTTCCCAATATTGCCAACCATATATACCCATAGTGGTTGGGAAGCAAACATTACCGTGCCTTGGACAAGAAAGTAAAATTTAAGATCATTGCTTGCAAGCATTATGCGAGAAAACAAATAAGGTAAAGATCCTAAAAATATTGCAAAACCAGTCAATTGGGTGATTTTTATACCTAATAAAATAGCAAATGGCCGAACACTAAATGCTGTTTTGAATTGTTCAAAAAATGATGACTGATTGCCTTGATGGGTAATAGATGATTCAACAAAGGATGCTTTTCTTGTCAGCCAAAAACAGGTTAAACCGGCGGCGACCATGAATAAAGCAAGAATATTGGCCATGCCCGTATATCCAAAAGAATTAGTCATGTTAATGCCATCGCCAAAGTAAAGTATGAGAGCGGGTCCGCCAGCTGAACCTCCTACCTGTCCAACTGCAACGGCCATGACTCTAAAGGACATCAAGTTAGTACGAACATGATAATCAGATGTCATTTCAGCTGGCATCGCAAGATACGGGACATTAAATATGGTGTAGCCAGTCGCATTTAGAAGCAAGGCAGCTAGAATAATAATAATGATATTGGGGGAGTCTGCAAAAGCAACTAGATTAAATAACAGTATGAATGATACTGCACAAAGAAGAGTTCCAAGCAAAATATAAGGTCTTCTCTTTCCCCACGGGGTTTTTGTACGGTCGCTGATCCTACCCATGATTGGGTCTGTAAATGCATCGTATATTTTTGCTAACCCAATCAATAATCCTGCTGTGGCTGCTGGAATTTTAACCACATCAGTTAGATAGAATAACAACAGTAATCCAGTAGCTTGAAACATCAGGGAAACTGTTAAAGTTCCAATGCCCCACCCAAATCGAGTTGACACTTTCAGGATTTCATTATTGACCATGATATTATTGTCGACTGAGATTCAGTTATTTTAGTAAATCTCTGGCAATGACGCTGCGCATTGCTTCCGAAGTGCCTTCATAAATTCGCATAGGGCGGACATCACGATAACAACGCTCCAAAATAGTGTCATCAGATACGCCGGCGGCCCCATGAATTTGAATTGCTCGATCCACTACTTTAGCTGCCATTTCAGTAGCCATGACTTTAGCTATGGCAGTTTGGGCGAAAACTTGTTCTCCATCTTGTGCCCTAGAGGCGGCATCATAAACAATTAATCTGGCGGCATGGAGTTCCATTGCAGAGTTGGCAATCATCCATTGGATGGCTTGACGGGAGGATAGAACTTTGCCAAATGTATGTCTGGTTTTAGCATATTCCGTTGCCATTTCTAAACAGCGATCTGCAATACCCAACGCTCGAGCAGCAATTTGGATTCGGCCAGCAAAGAGAAAATTTGTACCCGAAGCCCAAGCTTCACCCATTTTTCCAAGTAGTTGTTCCTCACTAACCACACAATTATCGAAGAATAGCTCATAAGTATTCTGTCCATGGATCATTTTTTGTTCTCTTCCTACTTGAAATCCTGGCATACCAGCATCAACAATGACCCATTGGAGACCTTCATGTCTTTCAGTTCCTTTGATTCTGGTAAGTACAAGGATAAAACGAGCTGTATTGGCTCTGAATATCCAGCACTTATTCCCATTGATAGCCCAACCACCATCAGTTTTTTCGATGGTGGTTTTGATGCCTGCCATATCGCTTCCTGATTGAGGTTCGGAGAATGCACTGGCACCATGAAACTTTCCTCGGATTGCTGGTAGCATATATTTTTCTTTCTGTTCTTCGCTGCCAAGCTCATAGAGCATGGATGCAAAATTGGAGCCAAACACACCACAACCTGCGGTAGATCTGTGAACTTGTTCGGTAATGACACAATTATCTAGTGCACCGAGTCCTGCTCCACCAGCATCTTCTGGGACATCCCTTGCTCCAAGACCCATTTCATGTACCTTGGTCGTTAGTTCAGCATGCAGTTTTTCAGGAAGCTGAAATGAATTGGGTCGGTCTGGCAATTTTTGTTCCAAAGGCATCAATTCATTTTCAACAAAACGTCGTACAGTTTCCTGCAGGATTAAGGTTTCTTCTGGAAAGTTATAGTTCATGGCATTAATAGTATCCTGATATCAGAGTTAATTTTAATAATAAGCAATCATTTGAAATGAGTTTCTATATAGTTTGTAGCATGTTAAGAGCTTGCGACAATTCCTCCATCACATGTGATCGTTTGACCCACAGTATAGGAACTGGCTCTTGAACAAAGGAAGATTGCTAGTCCAGCAATATCTTTCATGTTTCCTACTCTCCCGCTTGGATTGTGTTTTCCAACCACTCCCCAGTCGATGTCAACTTCCCCTCCAAAACCTACTCCTGTACTTAACATCCAAGTAGGAAATGGACCGGGTGCAATAGCATTAACTATAATATTTTCTTTAATCAAAGAGGCTGCTAGCACACGCGTCATATGATGAAGTGCAGCTTTGGAAGGTCCATAAGCAAAATTATCAAAACTTCCTTTTATAATTCCTTCAATAGATCCTATATTTACAACCCTAGAGGGATTCTCATGGCTTCCTGATGTACGTAATAGAGGTAATAATTTTTGCGTTAAGAAAAAAACTCCTTTCACGTTTGTATCCATAACTTTATCCCATCCCATTTCAGGGTATTCATCAATGGGAGCTCCCCATGCAGTCCCGGCATTGTTAATGAGAATATCTAATTGAGATTCTTTGTTTGTGATTTCCTTAACAAGATTCTCTATTCCCTCCATGTTTGACAAATCAGCCGGAATAGAAATACATTCTCCACCAAATTCTTGTGATAATTTCTCAGCAGCTAAATCACATGCCTCAACTTTTCTAGAACATATATAGACTTTAGCGCCACTAGAAAGAAATCCCGCAGTTATCATCTCTCCTATACCTCTTGATCCTCCAGTTACTAGCGCAATTTTCCCTTTAATAGAAAATAAATCTTTCATAATTGCTTCCTTGATTTATTAAAATATAACTCCTTATAAGATAGTGTAAATATTTGTCATGTTGTTATCTGCATATTTTTTGATTAATCAGGCTTTACAAAATCAATGAAGGCATTGACCCAGCGACTTGGTTCATCACGAATAATAAAAACTGATCCACCCTCTAATTCTAAAAATGAAAAATCGGGCCGTAATAATTTCACTCTGGGTGTAATATAATTAATCGGATCTCCTTCATTACTCACCACTAAACAGGGTTGAACCAGATTTTTGAGAGTATTTTCCATGTCATATTTAAAAGCTGCATCGTGGCAATACCATTCTTTCTCGCCTGCTTGAAAAGCATGTAAAGCAGACATTTGACACGCATCTAGGCTGGCTTTTTCACCAACCCTGCTTTGAATCCAGTTCCAATAGTTTAGTAAATGTGAGCCGTCTTTTTTTGGGGATAAGTCAACATGGAGAGCTGCCAACCGCTCTTTCCGTTCTTTTAGTGTGTAGAGTGGCACACCGTGAAGTACTATTTTATTTATTCGGTCAGGATGTGATTTTGCTAACTCACAAGCCATAGCAGCACCAGTGTGATGGCCAATAACTCCAGTTGACTGAATGTTAAGAGAATCTAAAACATAGGTAAAAATAGAACTGTATTCTTCTATTGATGGAGGTGATTCGGGTTTGTCCGACATCCCATAACCAGGAGTATCAGGCGCGATAACTTGGAAGCCAGCATTGATTAATAATGGAAATGTATTTTGAAATTGTAAGGACGATTGAGGTGTCATATGCAGCATCAATAGTGGGGTACCTTCACCGCAGGTTCGGTAATGGACTTGTCCCATTGGAGAATCCACATAGCCTTTCTGCACAAGTTTTAGTAGGTCTTCAAAAGGTTCCTCGAACTGTTTATTCATTTTCAGAATATTTTATAGGCTGTAATTTTGGGTATCCCCATGGAGTTGACCAAGGTGCCCTCAAAAAGAATTGATCTCCATGTTGACGCACCATACCCAGTGCTTGCAGTTGGGGGTGATCAATTAAATCTTTGAGTTTGGCAAATTCAACGGCCCATACTTCATAGCGATTTACAATTTCCAAAACTTGTTCACAAGTAAGCTTCCCAAGGTAATTATCCCAAAGGGGTTCAGCTATCCTTGCATATGTTCCCACGCCAAAAGAATTCCACCAATTATCCATGAGTTCCTTCTCTTTAGTAAATTCTTCGTACATTCCAAATTCTTGAATCATCTCAAAGAATTTTTCTTGAGTAAGGGCAGGGGATGGAGTCATGAATATTGCTCCATCGGTAGTTCTTTGACCGTAGACCGCGCCATCTGTCTCGTTCTTGCAAAAATTCCCCTCCCAATTATCAGGATTGGTCATGCCAGACCACTGAAGAGTTTTTAGTGTCATCATACTGCCAAGTTGGCTTGTGGAAACCCTTTGTCCTTCTCCATTCTTTAAACGGTAGTAAAGTGCTGCCAGCAAACCTATAAAAGCCATGCCGGCAGTAACAGTTGATGAAACATCTGCACCCACCCTAACTGGTTCTTCATTTAGATCACCTAATGTTCTCAAATAGGCTGTAAATGCTTGTGTAATCAATTCACTTCCAGGCCTGTTTCTCAAAGGACCCTTTTCACCAAACGGGCTTAAGGCAAGGTAAATCAGTTTTGGATTATCAACAGATAATTGTTGATAACCTAAGTCTCTTTTTTCAGCCTCATCAGGCCCCCAGTCTTCAATCAATACATCAGCTTTCTTGATTATTTCTCTCAATTGGGATTGCCCATCCTTCGTTTCAAGGTCAATAGTTATGCTTTTTTTGTTGCGATTGAAAGATTCGTACAATGCACTATTTCCTGTTGATGTTTCGGGTGCAAGTTTTCTTGACCAATCACCTTCCGGGGGTTCAATTTTAATGACAGTGGCTCCTGCTTCTGCCGTCAGTAAGCCAAGAAATGGTCCAGTAACACCCTGTGTGGCATCAATGACAGTAATCTCTTTGAGTGGTAACTCAGGATTCTCAGTGGGTGATTTGGAATGCTGATTTAAAGTAGTCTGGTCAAAACCATTCGCCATTATTTCTTCAGTATCTTCACCAGGTATAGGTACTTTCAGATCTATATTGGCCGGAGTTTTACTGAATTTCCATGGTAGGCCACCAACTTTCACCGCTCCTGTATGTCTTGGATGGAGTGTGGTTAGGTATTCGTTTTCCACTATCTGTTGATGGTATATAAGATCATCAAACTCTAGGTTGAATCCGCATGGTACGGATTCAGCTTCAAATCGTAAGGCCCACCATCTGGAAGGCTTGGTTTCGAATACCGCTTGCAGTATTGTAGCTAATTTTTCACGGTTTTTTACTCGCAACAGGTTTGTTCTGAATCTTACATCATCTCCCAATTCCTCAGATGCAATGGCTCGGCAAAATCCTTCCCACTGTGTTTGGTTATCACATGCGACTGCAATATATTTTTCATCAAAGCATTTAAAACACTGATTGGGTGCACTGATTGATGACGCACTTCCCAGTCGCTCAATAGGTTCATCAGTCATCAACGCTTCTGCCACTCGATTCATCATGTGAGCAAGGGTATTTGCTAGATGGCTGGTTCTGACCCAACAACCATGTCCAAAACGTTCACGTTCTATTAGACCAAGCAGAATTAATCCACAAAAGTAAGTTGCTCCTGTTGGATCTAAATGAGTAAATCGGATCAATTCACCGTCTCCACTGCTGTTACCAGTCATGTCACTGAGTCCACTGAAAGCTTGGAGATGTGGCTCTAGTGCTGCCAAATCTTTCATTGGACCGACATCACCATATCCAGAAGTGGATCCAAAGATTAGATTTGGGTTGGCCTCATGTAGGGCTTCATAACCAAGTCCGATTCGGTCTGCCACTCCAGGCCTAAAATTCTCTATCAAAATATCAGCTTGCAATGCAAGTTGCTGCATTGCCTTCATGCCATCTTCTTTTTTGGTATTAATCTCAGCTGATCTTTGATTTAGGTTTGTTGCTGTGTAAGCAGTGGCAACCCCATCTTGGCGAGGGAACAACAGGCGCAAATATTCGCCTTCAGGTCGTTCCACTTTAATAACATCTGCGCCTAAATAACCCAACAATGTCCCTGCCCACGGTCCAGCAATAGCAGTGCCTATATTTAAAACTTTTATACCCTTCAGAGGTCCTGGTGGAGAAGGTTTTTTCTTATTTTTATTCATCATTTGTCACTCAAAGTTATTATTTCATCCAACGAACTACTCCTGCGACCCCATCTACGGCAACAGTGGAGCCATCAGGGATATCTGTTGTGGCATTCATTACACCTAAAACCATGGGTATTCCCCGTTCACGGGCAAGAGAGGCAAAGTGTGAAGTGCTGCCTCCAAGCTCAGTGACAACACCTGAGACTCTTGATAGTACATGACTGTGTGCGGGACTGGCCATTGATGTGACCAGGATATCTCCTGGTGTTACCTGTGACAATTGGCATTCACAAGTAACAACACGCGCACGTCCTGTTCCCCAACCAACCCCTGCTGGGTGACCATTCAGTCGGGGGTGTTGAAGCCAAATTTCATCCGGGACCTGGGCTGTTTCCACACACAAGGGTCGTGCCTGCAATAATTTGATTCCTTCAGAGTCAAGCGCCCATTCAATCTCAACAGCATCCCCAAAAATATCTTCTGCCTTACGTAAAAGTTTGCCAAGTTCTGTTATTTGCGTGGCATTTAAACATGGGGTATTTACCAGATTGGTTTTCACTGATTGCATACCGTGAACACAGTCTACTTGATGGTTTTTACGACCAGCATCGGTTTCAAGAACAATGCCGTCACGACTTAAGACATAACGATCAGGTACAATCTCTCCTTGGGCGATTGCAGAGCCAAGCCCCCAGGTTGCACTTATCACCATTTCCCCGTTTGCATTCTGACTCAAACCACCGCCTGAAACATTGGCTTTTACTAGTGGTTGAATCAGCAGTGCCATGGCAGTATCTGCAGCATTAAGATCATGAGTTGCCATATAGCGTAGAACACGAGTGGACCAAAGCGCTGCCCAGCAAGAGCGTACTGCAGTTTGGTAATCAATGCGGTTTTTCAGATCAAGGAAACTCTCAAATTGCCCGGCAAAATTAGATCCTGCTTGATCTTCAACCAATGCTGACGAACGCACAACGACGATGTCAGTTGTTTGCTTTAGTAATTGCCAGACCTCTAGTAGTGACTCGAGAATTGGGGTAGCAATGGGTTGCTCTAGCAATCCCAGTCTCATACCAATCGCATGCAGGCGTGCTGCCCTGACTTCATTTGTAATTGCCCCATTAGGTTTCACTGCGAGTTTATTTTCATCCAACTGAAGACGATAGGCCTGTGCATCCAGGCAGAAACCGCCAGGAGTAGGTAGATCTGCTTGACAAAGGGTAGCTAAGTTTGCTGCTTTGGGTCCAAAGCGATCAGCGTCTGTTGCTTCTTCAGAGAGCAGAGGTACAATCAACGGTTTCATTAATCAGTCCTATTTACTTGATTCAATTAGTATACGCAGGATGCTTTCAGGATTCTGTTCATATCGCTCAAAGGCTTCACCTACTTGCTTGAGCGGATATGTTTCCGTAATCAGATCCGACACCTTAATTTTACCTGTTGCAACCAGATCAATTGCAGGCTGCATATCGGCAGCAGTCAGTGCTCTTGAACCAATAATGTTGACTTCTTTGTAGTACAAGGGAAATGTACTGAAATTGCTTACCAGTTCTTGGCTTACAGAAAATGCAGAAAAACGGCCACCAGGTCGTAACATGTCTATTCCAGATTTTAAAGCTGTTCCAGCACCAGAGGTATCTATCACAAGATCTGCTCCCAACCCGTTTGTTAATCTGAGCACCTCATCAACGGCATCTTCAATATTGGCTTCAATTACATGATCTGCTCCCATATTTGTGGCTAAATCAAGTTTCCATTGGCTTCTTGAGATGCCAATGACAGGTTCTGCACCGGTAAGAGATGCAAGCTGTGTATGCAATAATCCAGTGGTGCCTTGCCCCAAAATAACTACGGACTCATTGGGTAATAGACCCGCACGTTTTTGAGCGTGTCGAATGGTTGCAAGTGTTTCTATGATTGTTGCTTCAGAAAGTGAAATACTAGTTGGCAAAATATAAGCATACTTCGCATCCAGCCGCACAAACTCACTGAGTGAACCCTCCACTTCACGTCCAAAAAGCCCAGCATTTCGGCATAGGTGCTCATCTCCTCGTGCACAAGAGTCACATGTCCCGCAGGCAATTATTGGATTGATTATGATGTGTTGCCCTGGTTCAAGTTCACTAACTTTATCACCTACAGATTCAACTACACCCGTGGCTTCGTGACCCATAACAACTGGGTAATTTACTCCTGGATGATTGCCAGTATAGATTTCAAGGTCGGTATGGCAAACTGCTGTAGCAGCAGTTCGAATTAGGATTTCATTTAATTCTGGTATAGGTTTTGGTCGGGCAACAATATCAAGCTGTCTTGGAGCCCGAAGTAGTGCAGTGTGGGATTGCAACTCGATCATCGCTAGATCTGATGTTTTTTCTTCAGGCTACATTAAAGAGTCGAGTACCCAGGAAGAGGATCAACGACAGTAATTTGCTCAACAGGAAAATTAGAAATGATTTCTACATGATCATCATGAACTATTAGCATTTCTTCAATGCGAACGCCCCATTGAAAGTTTTTACCGTGTTGAGTTTCAAGGGCAAAGACCATACCAGCTTTGATTTCAACAGGGTGATCCAGTGACCAGATTCTTGAAATCACCGGTTGATCGTATTGTGCCAATCCAAGTCCATGACCCCATAAATTTGCAGCAGCTTGATCTTCTTCCTCATAGCCCCATGCTTCTTTTGCTGAAGGCCATTTTGAGGCAATATCGCGAGTTGTGGCACCAACTTTAACCGCCTTGATGGAATCATAAAGCCACTTCAGTGCAGTTGCGTAGACATCTTTCTGGTCTTGGCTTGGCTCCTTACCAACACAATAAGTTCGATAATAACAGGATTTATAGCCGTTCCAGGTCAATGCTGCAAGATCCATGAAAACTATGTCGCCAGGTTTGATAATACGGTCTGAGAAATTACGCCAATTTGGCCATGTGTTGGGACCTGATGATACAATTACATCTTCCACATCTTCCATACCAGGGACAGAGTATAGATACTCCATGATATGAGCCGTAACCTGATTTTCTGTGACCCCTGGTCTTAGGAATTTCATACATTCCCAATGAGCGGCATCACCAATTGCCCCCACCATGCGCATGCATTCCTGTTCATCCTGATTCTTGATCGCTCTTGCCTCCATCATTGGCGTCATGCCATCCGTCCAGTCAATGCCAGCTTCTTTGAAGGCCTCAAGCATATTAATATCAACAAAATCAACACCCAGTTTTCCCCCGGCAACATTACCTTTTTTCATTTCCTGGAGAACAGCTTTGGTGAATTTACCAACTTGTTGTTTCGATGCCGAACCTGCGGCACCCTTGATCCAGGCATAGGACCAGCGAATGTTCTCTTCTGGTATCCACGGTGAGTGGCGTTTTACTTGGATTCCAACGTCACCTTGTTCAAAAAGAACTGGTGGCTCATCACCACAGAGCATTGCGTAGCGAAGTCCAGGTTTCAGTCTATTCCACCCAGGAGTTAAGGTGCTGGTTACATAACGCACATTCTCATCGTACATCAAGAGCATGGCACTCAGGCCATGAGCTTTCATTTTTTCTCTAGCTCTATTTAGCCGGTAGTTGCGCAACCTGTCCCAGTTAATACGCTCTTGCCAATCCAAACCAACCATTCCAAAATTAGCCATAAACTCTTCCTCTGTTTTAAATTATTACCATCGAAAAAAAAAGCCCCTGTAGCGGCCAATTAAATTCTTTGTTTATCAATTGATCAATTAGTATAATTACTTGCTACGACAAGTCAACCAAGGAGATAATTAAAATTGAATTATATTAATTTAATTTTAATTAATATTTTCTAAGCAAAAAAGGAAGACAAATAATGAAGCTTATTACTTTTTCTCAGAACGGTTTAATCAAGGTGGGAGCCATATTAAATGAGGAAATCGTTGATTTATCAGCATTGGTTAAAGATGAGCCTTGGAATCTTATTCGACTGATTGAAAACACTGAGTCTTTGAAGTTTGCAAGAGAACTTCTAAACAACCCAAAGCAAACTATAAAACTTGGTGAGGTTGCATTGGAGGCACCTATACTGCGCCCCAGAAAATTTCTCGGTCTGGGGATGAATTACAAAAGGCATGTTGAGGAACTCAAAGATAAAGGCTTTAAAACGTCTGATTATCAAGTCTGGTTCAATAAACAAGTGTCCTGTGTCAATGGACCATTCTCACCAATTGAAAAACCAAGAGTTTCTGATGCACTTGACTATGAGGGTGAATTAGCCTTTGTGATCGGTCAGCGTTGTCGACACGTTAAGGCTGAAGATGCAAGTAGCGTCATAGCAGGTTATATGATTGCCAACGATGTTAGTGTTCGTGATTGGCAGCTACATTCAGCTACTTGGACGATTGGCAAGTCATTTGATACGCATGGACCTATTGGTCCTGCACTTGTAACTCCGGATGAAATTGAAGATCCTCACAATTTAGATATTCGTCTTTATGTCAACGATGAAATACGTCAAGATTCAAATACCTCTGACATGATTTACAGTTGTTTTGATATGGTTGAGTACCTTTCAACCGTTTTTACTTTGGAACCAGGCGACATTTTTGCTACTGGTACCCCAGAAGGTGTTGGCACAGGTTTTAATCCGCCTAAATTCCTAAGAGTAGGTGATACAGTAAGATGTGAAATTGAAGGTTTGGGCGCAATCGAAAATGAGGTAATTGCCGAGCAGTAAGATTATCCTGGTGGCTTATTGATTGGATACCGGGGCTGATTACCTGATAGAACTCTTACGACATCCTCAGCGGCCTTGGTCTGCAGTTCGAGTAAAGCTTCTTCAGAATAGAATGCAGTGTGTGGAGTTAAGATGACATTATCACGCTTCAGTAGGGAGGAATCTCCTGTTGGCGGTTCAGTCTCCATAACATCCAGCGCTACCCCAGCCAACTGATCTTGATCCAATGCACTTGCCAGAGCCTGCTCATCGATTAAAGCTCCCCTAGCTGTATTTATCAATAATGCTTCTGGCTTCATTTTCAAAAATGCATCTGCATTGAAGGCATGGTGGGTTTCTGATGTGAGTGGAGCATGAATTGAGATGTAGTCAGATTGTTCAAGCAGAGATTCAAAGCTGACCAGTTCAACCCCAAGGTTGGCAGCGAGATCAGGGTCAACATATGGATCATGTGCAATTACATTCAAATTGAATGCTTGTGCTTTTGCAGCTAGAACTTGAGGGATTTTGCCAAATCCATACAAACCCAAAATACGGTCACGAATTCGCCAAATAGGTGCCACTGATTTGGCATTCCAGCTTAGATTATGAACCTGCTGATTGCCAAACGAAATTTTACGAGCAAGTGATAAAAGTAGGCTCATAGTATGGTCAGAAACCTCATCTAGACAGTAATCTGGGACGTAGCAAACTTGGATGCCTGCTTCGGTTGCTCTATCAAGATCAACATTATCAACACCAATACCAAAACGGCCAATGACTCGGCAGTTCTCAAGTTCATTGATAATTTCACTGGTAATATTGGCATAGGTAACAAGTAAAGCGTTTGCCTTGCGAGCAACTTCTAGAATTGCATTTGGTGTTGACTCTTTCGCCAAGCGAATGTCAGCATTGAGTTTTGATAAAATTTTATAAGTAGGCTCTAAACTGGCGAATACGGAATCGGTTACTGCAACTAAGGGTGGTTTCATATCTCTAGCTTAAATCAAAAGATTAGTTTTATCATTTCTCACTGCTTAGCTCACCATTTCTGCAGCTGAGGATCCAGCCAAACGACCCAAAGTCGTTGCAGTTAACAGGCCATTTCCTGCCATGTAGCCCCAATTGGACGGCCCTGATATTCCTCGAGCAGCTCCACCACCAGCAAATAAATTTGGAAGAGGATTTCCTTCTTCTGTCAGCACCCTCGCATTATTATCAACAACCAAGCCTCCCTGAGTGTGAAAGAGAGCACCTGTGACCTTAACGGTGTAATAGGGAGGTTTGAGAGGTGATTTGCCCTCAAAACTTCTACCAAATATATCTTTCTTCATACCTTTAGCCAGCTGTTCAACCTCGGCAATTGTTGACGCCATGGATTGATTATCGATGCCTGTGATTTCAGCCAATTCATCAATATTTGCCGCCGTACTTATGGCTTTGGCATCCATGGCGTTGTTGTAATCTTCAAATTCCATCATTAATTCATGCAATTTCTGATCATAAATGTTCCAAGCGATATGATCAGGTTGTTTAAGGACTTCTACAGCCTGTTCAGAATAACCCAGGCTTTCATCTGAAAATCTTTTGCCAAGTTGATTAACTTGGAATGCACCTTCCATAATCATTGGCCACAGTATGGGGACTCCATGACCCACAGCCAATCCACCATGACCTTGGTATGAAGAAATATCTGCAAGAGCAGCACCTAGCATTTGCCCCCATTTAATGGCATCACCTTTATTGCCAGGATGTCCAAAAAATTCTGCCTCTACAATTTCAGGAATCAATTGTTTTACCATTTCATTATTGCCAGCAAAACCGCAGCAAGCTAGAACTAGTGATTTGCAACCAATTTCTTCTATCACACCATCAGGTCTTTGTATTCTTACTCCCAAAACTCTGTTTGTATCGTCACTCAATAAATCAGTGACTAGAGCATTAGTGAGAATGTCAACGCCGGCTTTTTCTGCTGCATTACACAGAGTACCCATCAGTTCACTCCCTGTTCGATTGGGAGACCCATGCATTCGCATTACGGAGTGTCCTGGATATAGAAAACTGTCAACAAGACTGAGAGGGATATCGTGATGATCAATCAGCCATTCAATGGTCTTTGCCGATTCTTTTGCCAGTTGCAGAGCTATGTTGGCATCAGTCTGACCAAGTGTTTTTCTCATGATATCTTTGACAAATAATTCCGCAGAATCGTCTATTCCTGCTGCTGATTGTAATCGTGTACCAGCACCAGGTATTAAACCGGTGGACATAGCCGTTGTTCCCAAGGGAGTTGGGTCTTGCTCTAAAACTAATACATTTGCCCCAGATTCTATTGCAGCCAATGCTGCGCACAGCCCGCAAGCACCTGCACCAACAATCACTACAGGAATTTCATACTCAAACTCTTTTTTGGGATTCACTAAAACATTCATCGTTGTTATTTACTTATGTGCCGTCAGGAAGTGTGCAGCGAAAGGTACAATAATGCTATCAGCGCCCTGGTACATCTTAAGTGCGTCCCGCACATCCTGAAAGATAGCATTGCGGGAGGCCTCTTCGTATTCATCTAAAGATTTTCGCGTAAACGGCCCGCCGCGAGAGACTCCTTCGATAAACCCGTCCGCATCCTTGAAGTGAACTGACTTATCGATTGCTTCGACCGATATTACTGAGAGTCCAGAACCCTCTACCATGGTTCTCAGTTTTTCTGCATCACCCAGACGGAATCCTGTTGCAGCGTGCACTTCTTCCGGACTGATATCCGACTGTTTAGCCATGCCCCTGATTAATGCTCCATATGCTGGGCAATGATCGAAGTGACGCCAACAGCAGGTCGCAAAGCGTCCACCAGGCTTTAGGACTCGGTATATCTCTCTGAGAGCTTTATTTGGATGAGATAGGTGTTGGAGAACATGGCAACATATTATTACGTCGAACGTACTATCATCAAACTGCAAAGCGTGAGCGTCACCCTCCATCCATTCAATCCCAGCGGCCTTGTTGGTATGCGTTTTTGCAGCACCAACTGCCAGCATGGCCGGTTGAGGGTCTAAGGCTACAACTTTGCCCGCACTTAAGACCTGTTCTGCTGCTAATATTGATGCAGGTCCGGTACCACATCCGATGTCGAGAACACTCTCTGCTGGCTGCAGGTTGGCGCGGTCAACAACCTCTTGCGATGAGGGTTGAAACATGGTCGGTACCAAAAGCCGGTCAAAGGCTGCTGATGCGGCATTCCAATCTATATCGTCGTGTCCTGACATTATTACCCTCGCAAATTATTTCTCTAAATTTTTTGTATATCGCTCATGATGAAGTCCTTCCCTTTAGGAATTTAATCAGACTGCGAATAATACTTGATGCCGTTTTTATCCGAAGTCTTTGTTATCAGCCCTTGTCCAATCAAATAATTCAGGTGAGAGAGACTCTCGCCTATGGCAAGAATAATACTTTTACTGTCAATTTTTCGATCAAATAGCACCGGAAACACATCTACCGCACGTTGGGGATTTTTGCAGAATTTATGGAGCTTATCCAACCGCAAGTGATGTTCATCTATCAACTCTTTAATACGTTCATGAGCACCACGATAAGGGTAGCCGTGTGAGGGCAGCACCAAAACATCTTCTGGTAAAAGTGTTTTGATTTTTTCAAGACTTTCAAACCAGTCAGCCAAAGGGTTGCCATCAGGCTGATTAGGTAGAACACTTACATTTGGTGAAATGCGAGGCAGAAGTATATCTCCACATATAAAAATATTAAGTTCTTCACAGAAGAAACAGGCGTGTTCTGATGAATGTCCTGAGGCCACAATAACATTCCACTGATGGTTACCCATATGGAGGCTTTGCTGATCGGTCAGGAGGTGATAACTGTCTGACAGGGGTGAGACCAGATTTTTACGGATACCAACACGTTTAATATATGTTTCAACCAATTGGTCGTCAAATCCTGTACTTTTATAAAACTCTATAGCTGTTGACCCTAAGTTTTTATCAATCTTATTGGCCAGAATACTAGAAGCTACAAATTCTTTTTTGGTCATGTGAGGATCGATATTTAACTTGTCGGCAAGCCAACCTGCTAATCCAACGTGGTCAAGATGCATGTGAGTAACCACAAGTTGTTTAACTGGTTTATCTCCCAGCCGTTGATCGAGAATATTATTCCATATGGCTTTGTTTTCATCTGACACCATTCCTGTGTCAATAATTGTCCAGCTATCATGATTTTCAATTAACCATAGGTTGATGTGATTCAATGCAATTGGAAGTGGCATTCTAAGCCAGTTTATCCCGGGAGAAACTTCAAAAAAATCTCCATTAGGTGGTCGTTTTTCAAAAGGGTAAATTAATTTTTCCATTTTTCAGGTCAATTTATATTAAATAAACTTGAGTTCACTTTGGCGTAATATTACTATATTTATTGATCAAATGATAAATAAAACTTAGCTTGACTTAGTAGTTTGAATTTTAGCATTAATAAATAATTATTTGACTGGCGTCGATACTTTATGAAAATTTTGGATTATTCTCCCACATGCTAAACTTGAATTGATCCTGAACAGTTATGCATGATTATGGCTGGCAATAAGAAGAAAACAGAGAAACGAAACAATTTGAAAAACCAAATCAATAGAAGACAGATGATTGGAGGGATAGGTTCTTTGGTCGTAGCCCCCAGTCTCTTAGAAGCGAATACTCAAGACGCTATAATTAATCCAAGCAACTCATCCATAGATTTTTCGGATCCGTTACAAAACTCTACAGCCTATGTGAAGCTGAAAGGTACGACCGCAAGGGGCATGGTCCATACGTATATAAAGGGAACAATTTATGGCGTTACTCCTGATGAGAGTGTAAAGCCCATGATTGGTTACGCTATACTCATTAAAAGTATTTGGAAGCCTTGGACAGACAATAGTTTTTTTCGCACACTCTACAGCTCTGGTTATTTCATAGATCTCAAGACGGGATTACTTGCAGAAGAATTCGAAAATCCTTTTACAGGTGAGATTAATCGTCCAGTTAAAATTATTGGTGGCCCATTTGATGAAGTCATCAGACCTGAAGTGAGAAAATTCAATATTAGAAACAATGACATCTGGATCAATGAAGATGTCTACATCAATGTGTTCAATAAATTGGATCCGGAAATTTGGCCAAAGGCTTCAGCTGGAAAAACGCTCAATTTTCTTTATGTTGAATCTTACAGTGGGCAAGTATCTGACTTGGCTGACCCAGAGATTTCTAGTGCTTCCATGAAACTTATCTCTACACACAATACCAGTTGGTATCCTTTCTTTCTGATGGGACAGCGTCCTGGAGGACACTATTGGCAAGCCATAGGTAAGAAAGTAGAAGACCTTGAAAGCGATGTGCCAGTTGAATTGATTAATTATGTTGAGAACGAGAACCCTGGTTATTTTGAGTCTGAAAAACCTTGGAAAAAGAGAAAGGATATCTTTCAGGCTTATAAAGATGAGAGGGAGCCTCTAACCTAATTCATTATTTACACAATATGGAGAACTTCAACTCATTATGAACAGACGCAGTATCATTAAGGGCGACTTCTTGGATAGAAAACTGAACTTGTCTGATCCAATAGAAAGTACCAAGGCCTATGTTAAATTATTGGGCATCTTAAAAGGTGGAATGGTTCATTATTCCTTAGAAGGGAAAATTTATTCAATGCTACCTTCAGGCCCAAAACCTTTCGTTGGATTTCAAGCAATCTTAAAAGGTGTTTGGCGACCCTTGCAAGATAATGTCTATAGTTATCGATTATTTGAAGTTGGGTTTTTTGCTGATCTTGAAACCGGTATCCCCATTAAAAAATTTCTAAATCCCATCACTGGGGTTGAAAACGATCTCATCACAATCAAAGGAGGGCCTTATGATTTCATCATTAAGCCACATATTTATTCTTGGATCGTTTCAGGAGATGATGTTTGGATAGAAGAATCCAAATCATTGACTGGTTATTTTGGCTCCACTGAAAAATTAAATATAAACAATAAAGAAACAAGTAGTGAGGAGATTGCGTTTTCGAATAGAATCTATCGAGGCAAACTTTCCGAACTGAATGATGGAGTTGCAACAGCATCCTGTCAAATGCACTACAACTATATAAGTCCTTGGTATCCCTTTTTTAGTATGGACAACATTGAAGGCAAGATGTATTGGCAGGCTGTGGGGACAAAAATTGATTCATTTTCCGAGGTTCCCAAAAAGATGAAAAATTTTTTATTGGCAGAGCACCAAGAATTCTTTGATTCAGAACAGCCCTGGAGTGAGGCTACAAGCACTCTGGCAGAGTATCGAAGAATTCAGAACAGATAGGGAAGGTTATGGCAGGTAATAACAAGAAAACAGAGAAAAAGTAATATGAGAACCCAAATTAATAGAAGAGAGATGATCGGAGGGTTGGGCTCCTTGGCTGTAGCTCCCAACCTTTTAGCAGCAAGCGCTCAAGATGTCAAAATCAATCCAAGTAATTCTCTCATAGATTTTTCTGATCCATTACAAAACTCTACAGCCTATGTGAAGCTGATAGGTACGACCGCAAGGGGCATGGTCCACTTATACAATCAGGGAACAATTTATGGCGTTACTCCTGATGAGGGAGCAAAACCCATGATTGGCTACACTTCAATTCTTAAAGGTGTTTGGAAACCCTGGACAGAAAATAGTTTTTATTACACGCTCTACGACTATGGTTATTTTATGGATCTTGAGACTGGTCTACCGATTCAAGAATTTAAAAATCCCTTTACCGGAGAGATCAACTGGCCGGGAAAGATAAAGGGAGGGCCTTTTGATCGTGTCATCAGACCTGAAGTGAGAAAATTCAATGTTAGAAATAATGACGTCTGGCTCAATGAAGATCTCTTCATTAATGTAGTTAATAAATTGGATCCAGAAATTTGGCCAAAGGCTTCAGCTGGAAAAACACTCAATTTTCTTTATGTTGAATCTTACAGTGGAAAAGTATCTGACTTGGCTGACCCAGAGATTTCCAGTGCTCCCATGCAACTTATTTCCACGCACAATACCAGTTGGTATCCTTTCTTTCTGATGGGACAAAGACCTGGAGGTCAATATTGGCAAGCTACTGGAAAAAAAATTGCAAACCTAGAGGAAGATGTCCCACCGGAGCTGCTGAATTATATTGAAAGAGAATTACCGGGTTATCTTGAATCAGAGAGACCGTGGAAGCAGCGTACTGATACTTTTCAAGAGTATAAAAAAGAACGAAAGCCAGTCAAAACTTTGGGTTGATTAACCAATTTTCAGATTATTAGCCAGCTGTAATAGTTGGTTTAATGTTGGCGTTCAGTCGGAACAGATTGGTAGGGTCATATTGGTTTTTAATCTTCACAAGACGATCGTAGTTTCCTAAAAAGTTTTTGTTGACTTGTTGTTGGGACTCAGAAAATTCATCAACTGTGTAAAAACCTTTGGTAAATTTATCAACTTTTCTCCAATACCGCCGAGACCACTCAATGTGTGGCGCTGTATCCACCCCATAGGGCCAGAATGATCCCGTGATCAAATTACTGTTGGCATAGCGATGTGGGAATGCTGTAGTATCTGCTGGAACCTCATTTATAGCACCACCAGATTGTTGAAAGAAGGCCATACTGCCACGAGTTGGATGTGCTTCTAAGTTGTCGACCAGTGTATCTATTAGTCCCGATGTGACGTCTGTGATGAAGCCACCTTTTAGGTATTGGGATGCTCCTCGTGGATCGTCATCATCACCGCTTTTTTGCAATGTCATATAATCGATTGTTTCTAAGTTGTCTTTCAATACTTTTCCTGCACTGTACAACGGTTTAAGCACTTTCTCTGCTTGATCTAGTGGACCTGAGTAGCAGACATCAAAATAAACCATCTTGTCAAATCCCATTGGTGGTGCAAAGATCACAGGGTCATAATACAGTTCTACTGGAGCATTCACCGAGTGTTCACCATAAAATTTTAACAGATCTTTAACTTGTGAAAATGAGTAGGTGATTCTGCCACCAACAACTTTGGGATTCATTGGATGCAGTTGAAACTCAAACATGGTCACAACTCCGAAATTACCACCGCCTCCACGGACACCCCAAAATAGCTCAGAATTTTCCTCAGCATCAGCGTAACGTAATTGCCCATCAGCTGTGACAATTTCCACGCTCTTGAGGTTGTCAAGAGTTAAGCCAAATCGACGTCCTAATCTTCCGAATCCACCACCTAAAGTCAGACCACCGACACCGGTGTGAGACACTGTTCCAGCAGTTGTTCCCAGACCAAGAGGTAGGGTTGCTTCATCCAACCTTCCCAGCAATGAACCACCCGTGACAAAAATCCGGCGTTTCGTTGGATTAACGCTAACACCCTGTAGAGGTGAGAGGTCAATGAGCAAGCCACCATCACAAGTTCCCTTGCCAGAGACGCTGTGAGCACCACACTTGACCGCTGTAAGCAGTTGATAGTGATGGGCAAAATTCACACAGGCTTGGACATCTTCACTGTTCCTACATTGGGCAATCAAGGCAGGTCGCTTATCAATGCTCCGGTTGCGAACCAAACGTGCCACTTGGTAATCGTCATCTTCTGGCAGCAAAAGTCTACCATTGAGACTCTTGCGAAACTCCTCAACAGCAATTCTTTCAATGGCGATAGGTTGCCGAGATCCAGTAACGGCTGGGATCTCAATTGGGATCGTATTATCGTCGGCATAGCCTTTCCAGGAAGGATAAGAAACTGCTGCCAATGAAACCACCGCTGACTTGAAAAATTCTCTTCTTTTCATTTTTTTATACCTACTCAATTCATTGATATCATACTTATGACGAGTCTAATACTTAAATATTAATTAATCAAATGATAAATAAGAGAATGATTATCATCTAGATCTGGGATAAAATAACTGAGAGTAAGAAAACCGAGAATGTTTATGATTTCTAATAATTTGCAAATTTCACTCTTGTTTTATCTACTATTGATTTTTTCTGTAAGCGTTGGAAAAACAGAAAGTAATTCTGAAGTTGAGAGTTTGTTGCAAGACTGCGAAAACTGTCCTTTGATGGTGATGATACCTCCTGGAAGTTTTGTAATGGGAGCACCAATTAGTGACAGTGGTTCTAGAAATGATGAAAGACCTCAACACCAAGTCAACATTGCTTACACCTTTGCCGTAGGAAAATTTGAAGTGACACGTGGAGAGTATGCTCAATTTGTTAAAGATACAACACACGATGACACCGGAGGTTGTAATCGAGCTACGACAAGTGGCATTGAATTGATTGAAACTCTCAGTTGGCGTGATCCCAGCTACCCGGTCACAGATCATCACCCTGTCACCTGTGTCAGTTGGAATGAAGCGAAAGCTTACACCACCTGGTTGAGTGAGAAGACAGGGGAAAATTACCGATTACTAACAGAATCAGAATGGGAATATTCTTCCAGAGCAGGGACCACTACCATTAGATATTGGGGCGATTCAGAAGAGGGATGTGACTTTGCTAACGGTGCAGACCTGGACATTTCACCTGAAAGTTTTCTTGAAGAAATGCAAGCGAGAGGAAGTAAAATCGTCTTGCCAGAACACTGGTCTGTAGCCAATTGTCATGACGGGTATGTTACTGCTGCCCCAGCTGGATCCTTCATTCCAAATGCTTTTGGCTTATACGATACCTTAGGTAATGTGGCGGAGTGGGTGGAAGATTGCTGGAACAATTCTTACGACGATCATCCCAATGATGGTTCGGCACGAAAAACTGGAGATTGCACACGTCCTATTTTGAGAGGTGCATCTTATTATGACATGCCAATTTATTTAAGATCATCCAATCACTATGGATTTAACCCCGATCCTTCAAACAACAAAAATATAAGATACATCAATTTTGGTTTTCGCGTGGCAAGAACAATTCAATGAAAAGATCCATGCTACTAATTATTTTTTTTCTTGCTTCAATAAATATTGTCGTTGCTCAAGATCTTGAAACCAGCAATCGACTTTATCAAACATGTGCAGGCTGTCATGGAGCCAATGCAGAAGGCAATGAGAATTTGAATGCCCCAGCTCTTTCAATCTTTAGCACCTGGTATCTGGAGCGTCAAATCAGAAACTTTAATCAAGGCTTAAGAGAAAATCATCCTGGAGGCGATCTGTTATATATCAGTGATGAGGATATCCATCCATTGGCTGATTATATTGCAGGTAAAACTGCTGTTTCATCACAACCATCAATCGAAGGGAACCTTGATAGAGGCGGGTTTATTTTTCAGCATTGTATTTCATGCCACGGAGAATTTGGTGAAGGTGATGAGGATGTCAGAACACCCAGATTATCAGGCCAATACGATTGGTATTTACTACAAGAATTAATTAAGTTTAAACGAGGATTGCGAGGGGACCATCCAAATGATCTATATGGTGCTCAAATGATGGAGGCGGCAATGATGTTTGATGAAGACATGCTAAGAGATGCCGTGGCTTATATTTCTTCTCTGGAAATAAAATCAGATGATTAATCTGTCGGATGTTATTCTTTTATGGTGAAAAGAAGATATTTAACTGGTTTAATTTTTTTTGTTCTATTTCTTTTCCCACAATTAATTGCCTTTGCCCAAACTAATGATTCCATTTTAGTTGTTGGGGGGACAGGTCGCATTGGTTCAGAGATCGTAAAAGCCCTTGAACAGAGAGGAAAAAACGTTAGGGTTTTCGCACGACCAAGCTCAGACCGTAAACGTTTACAAGGCTTAGAAATTTCCTATGTTATTGGCAATGTTTTAACAGAGAACGATGTTGCTCAGGCGTTTGAGCAGCAGAAATATGATGCGGTTATCAGTTCTTTGGCTAAAGTTGGAGAGGAACCAAACCCACATGCTGTTGGCGGTCAGTATTTGACCAAATGGGCTAAAAAAAATGGGGTAAAACATTTTATCCTTATCAGTTCCCTAGGTGCAGGGCCCAACCCAGTTCACACTAAGTATAAAGAGATACTTCAGGCTAAAGGTGTGGCAGAAGCAGCGCTTACCAGTAGTGGCACAGACTACACAATTATCAGAACTGGCATCATTTTGTATGGAGAAGAACCTGCCACTGGTGAAGCCCAACTTATTCTTGATCAAAATGTCCTAGGGACAATAACCAGAAAAGATTTAGCTCAGCTCACAGCCGAATGTGTTTTGAATAATCAATGCATCAATCGAGTTTATAATGCAGTTGATTGTTCTTTAAGGTGTCAAGCTCAGTAAAAGAATAGAAAAAAACAACATGAAAAGAAGAGAGATATTAAAAGCCACAATTCTTGGTCGAGGGCCCATTGAGTTGCCAGTAATCATCAACGATTAAACCTCAATTTATAATCCTGTTTTCTTCAGAGTAAGTGACCGTACTTTTTGTCTATCCGTTCAAAAATTCTGGGAACGCCTTCCTCCAGATACTGACGATTCATCTTGGCATATTCTTTAGGGCCACCTTCTGCCGCTGTTTGCCGGGTAGCGTCAATGATAATTCTGCTGCCAAAGCCGTGTTCAATTGCACTAGGATCTCCGCCCATGCCTGGCGCTTTTTTTAATATTTCAGTTGAGTCATGAGGTTGCCATCGAGAACCTAAAGCATGCATTACTTCCTTGGTATTATGAATGTCAACATCAGCATCAAAAACTACGGTGATCTTAGCTATTTTCAATGATTTTGAAATGGCTCTGCCAATTTCAACCGCTTCTCGGGCTTTATTTTTGTTGATATTGACGAAGCAGAAACCGGGGGTCTCAAGCGGGTAGTGCAAACCTAGAAAATTCTCGAATTGTTGTTTGAATTTTAAATTGGCTGCGGTTTCGATCGGTGAGGTCAAGAAACCGCGTGTAATGCCACTGAACTGATTAACAAACAGAGGGTTTTCTCTGTGAGTAATCGCAGTGACATCCATAAAAAAATTCTCTGATTTTTGTGCTCCCATATACCCGTACATTTCACCAAAAGGACCTTCCGGTTCCATGCGGTTCAAAGGAATCTCGCCTTCAATGATCATTTCTACATTGGCCGGAACTAAAATACTGTTGGTTTCGCACTTTACCACTTCTAATGGTTTACCCAAAAAGCCTCCTGCAATCTCAAGCTCATCTTCTCCCATAGCTGAAACCTTGGAGCTGCTGAGTGCAAAAACGACTGGGTCAGAGCCCAATACAATTGCTGCAGGAGCAGATTTTTCTCCCCGTTTCCTCATTTCCATTAGAAAATTCCAACCGTGTTGGTTTTTTTCTGGATTGATGCTAATTTTTGATGAATCTTTCACTTGGCAGCGATAGGTGCCAACATTTCGACCATACTTTTCATCTGTGAGGATCACATTGCCCGTGTTGATATAACATCCACCATCTGCAGGATTTGTCTTAATAAAGGGGAACTGTAAAAGATCAACGTCTTTTCCTAGGTACTTAATATCTTTGGATGGGGCTCTAGAATTTGCAATCGTTACAGGTTTAATGGCTCTCCATGTCCCTTTATCAGTGGCGAGGCTTGCGACTTTATCTAGTGCTAATTTATAATTTTCTTGAGGAAGATTCCCTGTAGGTTCAATGCCCATGGCAAGAGCTTCAAATTCCCAATGACCATATAAATTGCCTAGGACTGGTCCTTGCATCCATTGTCCTTGGGTTTTAATACGATCAAAAGAGACAACAGGCGCTTCGACAGCACTGTATTTTTCCATTAACCGGTACATGAAGCCGGTGGCTTCATATTGATCTTGGTCAACTTCGTTTATGTGTAGAACCCGACCAAATTTTTCCAATGCTTCAAGGTATTCTCGTAATGATGCATAGGGACCAACGTATTTTTTTTTCTTGGTGAGTGCAGACATGCTTGTCCAATGTTTGTGTTTTTATTTGATTGGATTATTAGGTTTAATCTCAATTACCTTAAAAAGGTTTAACCTGACCTAAAAATGCCATTGCAATGACCAAGACCCATATTAGAAGTGCCGCCTTATTAAGCAGTGCTTGATTTTTTTTGATGAGTTCTTCACCTAGTGTTCTGCTCGTATCACCAGCCAAGACCAAATCAACAGCATCTTGCCACGACCCAACAATGCTCCGAATCCAGATTCCATTGAGTAGAATTGCCCCAAACAGCACGATTTTAAGAGCCAGCCAGTCTGTCGTGATCAAAGTGTTGGTAAGCAGGCAGTAAGATCCAAATCCAATCAAAATTGTAGCAAGCAGATAACGAACGGATAAATCTATTTTTTTTAACAGCTCACCAAGAGGAGTGCCTCTGTTGAAATGGACCTGCCATACCAAGAATAGCCAAAGGAAGCTGGCGATCCATATTAAGTAAAGGACATTGCCTTTTATTGGAGAGCCAAATGCAACTGCTAGGTTGAAACCAATAGGCAGCAGTAGTACCAGGCTACTTCTGGCTGACATGTCTACCAGAAATCTCATAGATCTAACTCGAAGCCGTTCTTCTATGCTCAATTGATCACGCGTCATATATTGACCAATGAAATAAACAGCTATGTCACCGCCAATGGCATAGACAAAAAACACAACATGGAAGAAAGCGAGGACATTATGAATTTGGATATTCATGAAGATCTAAAAAAAAGTTAAATAAAGATTCTATCAAACCGTGGGTTTAACATTGCCATTAAGTTGGAACAGGTTTTTAGGATCATATTTATTTTTTAGTTCTACCAATCTTTTGTAATTCTTTCCATAACTAGTAGCAACAAATTTTTGATCTTCATCCATCAATTCATTGATATAGATTCTTTCTGCACAATAAGGAGTTAAAGCTTTCCAATAATCTCTTCCCCATTGAGTATACTCTTCAGTTTTATTTGGATCCGTCCAATGACCGCCAACTTCAATGTCCCATTTAGCATCTCTTCCCACCCACGCAGTTTCAGTTTCGCCAACTTCGCTTATAGCTCCACCAAATCGAACTACTCTCATGGTATCAAATCTTCCCTCTTCATAACCCCATCTTTCCATAAGTGCATGGGTCATTTTTGGGTCGTATTCATCTATATGCCTGCCTTTGATGTAGTATTTTCTATAGTGAGCATTTCTCTTGTCAGCAATTTGTTGATGATCAATAAATTTTTTCTTAATGACACTATCTGCAACTGGTTTGCCAAAACCTCTGATGGTTTTCAATGCTTGATCTGCTCTATTTTCATTACCCAAGAACAGTGCTCCCAGAAAAAAGTAACCTTCATCTTCTGAAACATTCCACATGCCAGCATTAAGCATAATCTCAGGGGGCATATCCTCGGAGTAGTCATAGTAGAAATCCCAGATTTCATTTGCATACTTTAAATCATAGAGTCTAGTGCCGACTATCACCTCACCATTTTTTAGTGGTCTTAGGATATACTCAAATGAGGTCACGATACCAAAGTTACCGCCACCGCCTCGAATACCCCAGAAGAGATCAGGATTTTCAGTTGCACTAGCTTTTCTGATTACACCATCAGCTGTAATGATCTCAACGCTTCTAAGATTATCTATAGTTAGTCCATACATTCTCATGAGTGAGCCTATTCCTCCTCCAAGGGTTAAGCCCGCAACACCAGTGTGTGAAACCACACCTGCCGGAACTACATAACCATAAGGCAATGTTTTTGAGTCTAAGTCGCCTAACACACAACCCGGTTGAACGGTTGCAGTTTTTCTTTGCAGATCCATGGATGATTTTCTCATTCTTGAGAGATCAATGATAATTCCGCCATCACAAGTTGATTTTCCGGAGATACTGTGACCACCTCCTCGGACAGCAACAAGTAAATTCTGATCTCTAGAAAAGTTAATTGCTTTTTGAATATCAGGTACTGATTGACAGAAAGCTATCAAGGCAGGGCGCTTATCCCAGACTCCGTTCCATATCATCCTCGCTTGATCGTAGCCATAATTTTCTTCTGTGAGGATGCCACCTTCAAAACTAGAAAGTAATTCTAGAATGTCAGATCTTTTGAGGATAATTTCTTCTCCCGTTATAGATATAGCAGGTATGTCTTGAATTGCAGCATAACTTTTTGGTATTTGAGATATAGCTGAAATAGCTGCAATATTTTTAATAAACTCTCTTCGTTTCACCATAAAGATACTCCTCTTATGATTATTGAAATGCTGATTTAAATCAGGAATCCTTGATTGAAATCAATGCTCTATAATATTTTTACTGTCACGCTTATAATAAAGGTAATTCTTATGCCACGCTTATAATAAGTTTAATTCTTAATATCTTATTAATCAAATGATAAATAAGAGAATCATTATCATTTAGGCAGAAAATAAAAAAATATAAATTAGCAAATGATAAATTAGCTTGATTTTTAATAAAGAATGATTATCATTTAATTTATCAGAGTTAATTTATCAGAATTTAAATTAGTAGGGGGGGAGTTAAAGACATGAAGAAAACAATTTTACACGCGCTGGTTATCAGCGTTTTTATAACGGGTGCCTATGTTTTTTCAGGAACCGCACTTGTGGGTGATGTTAGAGCACAAGATTTAGCGATTGAAGAAATAACAGTCACAGCTAGAAAGAGAGAAGAATCGTTAGCTGATGCACCATATACAATAACAGCCATAACATCTCAACAAATAGAGAAAGCAGGTATTAATCAACTACAAGATGTAGTTTCATATACTCCTGGTTTCTTCTTTTCAGACAATAACGTTGGTGCGAATCAGAGATCTCATAAAAGACTTATCTTCAGGGGTATGAACCCGAGAACGGATATTCCCACAAGAGCAGCATCATCAATGTTTATTGATGGCGCAGCATCTGTAGGTTCAGAGATTGGAGGAATGGAAAACGTTGAGCGAATTGAAGTCTTAAAAGGTCCTCAAGGGGCTCATTTTGGACGATCAACTTATACTGGTGCAATCAACGTGGTTACCAAGGATCCTGGCGATGAGTTTTCCGGAAGGGTCAATCTTGAAGCCGGTGAACATGGAACTACAAGGGCAGGCCTATCTTTAGAAGGACCATTGGGTGAATCTCTTGGCTACCGGTTGAATCTCAGCACTTACGATACGGATGGCATGTACAACAATTCTGCGAACCCTGGAGAAACACTTGGAGCACAATCAACAGACGATATGGCTTTGACTGTGGTCTTTGAACCATCGGATCGTATAAGAATTAAAGCTCGATACCATACATGGGAAGACAGCGATGGACCTGACGCGTCGACTGGTTATGATTACAGAAGCGGTCGTCACAATTGTACCTTAGGTGGATCGTTGGAAAGATGGGGTGCATCTCACATGACTCCTTGGGATTTTGGTGCAGATACAGTGCCAGTTACCACAGTCTGTGGCAAGGTACCGGTACCAACAGCAGCTGAAATTGGCCATGATACTGGCACTGCTAGACAACTAGCTTTGTTAGCTATGAGAACTAATGAAAGCGTTTTCCCTATTGCTAATGGGGTAAGAGATGTTCCAGATTTTCAAGTTCCAAATCATTTTGGAATGGAAAGAGAAGCTGAAGAAATAAGTGTTGTCATTGATGTTAATTTCGATAATGGCATGAATTTAAATATTATTTCAGCAGAACATGAAAATTCTTATAGCAGCATGCAAGACTTGGATAAAAGAGCCACAGAAGGACTCTATCTGCAAGGAATGGGTGGAGGAATGTTTGGATCTTGGGGTGCTAATCACCCTGCAGATGCCTCTGTTTTGAGAATGAATTCAATGCAAGATAGTTCCATAGAATTCAGATTGAGTTCAAATCAAGATCAAAGAATTAGATGGATGTTTGGATACAGTGATACCGATATGGATTGGTTCACACAAAGTATTGGTTCCTTGATTGTTTATTTTCCAAACGATGGACTTGATAATGCAGCCCTTCAAGCGGCTGGTGGAGTTCCCGTTTGCTACAACCCATATTACTTGTTTGGTGGAACCTTGGATGCGAGTAATGTCTGTGGAAACTACGGAGACGTTACTTCCAACAACGCTGATTTCAAATGGGATACCGTTAATAATAAAGCATTCTATGCTTCCATAGAGGCTGATCTTTCAGATAAGTTAACTCTTAGTCTTGATCTTAGAAGATCAGAAGACACAGTTACTTCTGGCGGTATAGGTCCTTATGTAGGATCACCTAAAGTAGTGGGCGGTCTAATTAACGTCGTAAGTGATACTTTTAAGGCTACTCTTCCTAGAGTAATCCTAGATTATAAACCTAATGACGATACCACACTCTATGCAAGTTACTCAGAAGGAAGACTTCCAGGGCTGTTTAATCCTGGTCTCCTTTCTTTGAGCGCAGCTGAATTGGAGAGCCTCAAAAAAGTAACAGGGGGATCTGGTGTCAGAATTGCTGAGGAAGAAGCAGAGAACATCGAATTTGGTCTGAAAAAAACTACCTTGGGCGGTCGAGGATTTATCTCAATAGCCTATTACCAGACGGATCTTAGCAATGTTCATACACCACTTTTTGCAGTCAGCTATACTGATGATGCAGGTCTCCAGCAAGTCATTTCCGGTAATACCACCACAGCAGGCGGTACTGCAGAACTGGATGGCATTGAAATTGACGGTAGAGTCTTGATTGATGACAACTGGGCCCTTGCATTCACCTATGCCATCAACAATAGTGAGATAGGGTCAGGTTTCCAAAGTGCTGATACTTTTGATCTGATGGGCGATCGAGATGCTGTTATAGGCAATGAATTCTCAAGATACCCTGTAAATAGTGGCAGTTTGTCTGTGGACTATAACAGAGCATTGAGCGCTGATAGAGATCTTTTTGCCAGAGCCGATTTGATCTACACAGGCAAGATGTATGCATCCAATGCAATGCTTGCTCACACGGGATCCGGGCAGAAACTGAA
>Ga0187833_10000906_pt1 | contig 34822 bp, 33 predicted proteins | sample ETNtaG_37_FD_167968 | JGI IMG/M metagenome (GOLD analysis project Ga0187833, IMG submission 167968) | Marine microbial and viral communities from oxygen minimum zone, Eastern Pacific Ocean - ETNP2014_SV_400_PacBio MetaG (Illumina Assembly) | ecosystem: Environmental > Aquatic > Marine > Hypoxic...
TCGGCATATTCAGTAGTGCGACCATCACGAAGAGTAATGTTGTCTACCTTGTTTGGTTCCATACTGGAAGTATAGAGCACGTCTGTTTACCATGAAAATAATAAATGGCTTAAATAAGCCATAAACTAGAATTGGTACTCCGTAGTACATGAAATCACGAACTATTTTGGGGTAGCAAATTAATATAGTGCCTCCAAATAACAGTCATCACAGTGAACGATTTCCAGTCGATCAGGAGAAAAGGCAGTTTCAATAGGCTTTTCACACTTGCCACACTTCCTGCTCCAAAGCTTATAAGGAGTCCTAAGTGCAGCGCGTTGAAGATGGCGGCAATCGTAGCAACAACGGGGGACTGGGACTTTCATGCGTCTATAGAGATCCATTTCTAAAGTGATCAGTCGGTAGTTGCGCTTGCAGGACTCGCAAGCGAGAACAGCATCAACAATGTCATCGCTAACATCATCAATGCGGTCAGGTACGTTTGCAGTTGCAGGCTGGTAGTCACGAGGATCTGGATCTGCCCAAGTGCACCCACGGCCTAATGCCTCCGCTTTCGTTAGCGGGAAGTAGTCTTGTGCTGTAGTTTCGTTGTAACGATAGGAAGAGATTTGCATAGGAAAAAATTCGCCCCATTCTCCAGCTTTTACCATGTGTTCTATAACGCTTGCCATAAGTTTATGATATTCCTCAGGAGAATACCGCTTGTTAAATATACAGTACTCAGCACGTCTCATTGAGATACAACCGAATAGATTGTTAGAGCTATGGCAATTATCGCTGTACATCACATACTTATCTTTCCAGCAGTAGGATGTAAAAAGAGCCATGTACGAATCATCAGGGACCATTCCTTCATAACACCAATCATTATGACCGGTTTGGAATACATCATATGAGTTGCGAGGACTGTCACCTCTGTCGAAAAATTTGCAGTTTTCTGCATTGTAAGTACTAAATCCATATGTGTTCTTAGAATTAAATACATTATCCCCCCTACAATTTTCACATTGAACCAGATGCAAGTCTTGAGCGAGGGTTTCATTGTAGGCAAACGCGTTGTTAGGGGGCAACTCCACAATAGTTCTGGGTCAGCCGAGCTGGGTGTCCCTTCTTGATTAGTAAGTAATTATTTCCTACTAGATTATGAAATATCCATTTCCACTATTGTTAATATGTATTGTTTGCCTATCAGGATGTAACTTGCTATCAAAAGAAGCAGATCAAGAAACAGTAAAACTCTTGTATAAAAATGGGAATTTGTTCTGTGAGGGCAAACGTAGTTTAGACAGTTTTTTGTTTGGCACTCACAGAAATCGAATTGGAACTTGGAAGTTTTATCATCCAAATGGTCAATTAGAAACACATCTTGATTACAATCAAGAAGGAGATCTTCTCAATGAAAAACTCTACTTAGAAGATGGAACATTACATGTATCTGTAACATATGATGATATTGATATAGAAACAGAGTATTTTGAAAATGGAGTAATCAAAAAAGAGATTACCACTAGGCATGGAGAAGATGAAGATGAGTTGCTAAACAATGTAATACGCAAAACATATCACAGGAATGGCACTCTGAAAGAACAAAATGGATCAGAGAATGGCAAATTAAATGGCTTAGATCAAATCTGGAACGAAGAGGGCAATTTGATATTAGAATTTAAGTATGATGATGGGTTAATAGTTCAATAATTCTTATTCTTATACACCTATGCAACAAATAACTCTTGCCAAAAACGATAGTGAAGATCATCAATCTTTGAAATTTCAAAGCAATTTAGCAATGGAATATGCAGAACTTAACTGGAAAAAATATGATGATTATATTGCTGAATTTCCAGTTGAAGAAGGCTATTCATCCGATTCAAAAAGAGGCGCTGTCTTTACAATAGTAAGAGAGTTTCTCGAATGGTGTGCAGAAAGAGACGACAGCGAGCCACCAGAAATCAAGTATGATTTTTGATATAATGTAATCATGCAAAAGGAATTAAGTGAGCTAACAGGCAAGCAAAAATCCTTTTGTCTTTTCTACGTTGAAGACAGAAATGGAGTCAAAGCTGCACGAAAAGCAGGCTATAAAGGTAGTGATCAGACTCTTAGAAGAGTTGCTTCTGAAAACCTCACAAAATGTAACATTTCAAGAGCCATACAAGCCCTTGAGAAGCCAGCACTTGAAAAGGCACAAGTTAGTACCGAAAAGGTTATATTGGAGCTTAAAGCCATAGCATTTGCCCCAGAAAACAAGGTTCCTTGGAACTCTAAGATGTCTGCTTTAAGAATGTTGGGGGATCACCTAGGCATGTGGGCAGATAACAAAAAAGATTATCGTGTGTAGGAAGATCTTCTTCAGAAATCATCTCTGTAAAAGAGGAAGGGGATTTTTTCCCTTCTTTTAGTGTAAAAATCCGATATGTACCAAGAGAAAGTATGTGCTTATAAATATCAAACACACGCCCTCTCTGCAATTGCCTAATACTGGAATATTCCACGATAAGGATCGGCAATTCTGAGGAATTGAGGAGGTTACTTGCTCCTTTCATCACCTCAAGTTCCCACCCTTCCACATCAATCTTAAGCATGCGCACTTTTGTAATACCTTCCTCTTGAATAAATTGATCAAGTGTTTTTACTGTGGCGGTTTGTACTTCTTTGTACTTTTCACTTTGCTTAATCATTGATGCCTGTGACCTATTGGGTTTGTACATCATTGCTTCGCCTTCGTATTCCCCTAGAGCAACATTTACTGCGTTAATATTCTCACATTCATTTAGTGTGATATTTTTTTGTAGAATGTCATATGTTTCGCTTACTGGCTCAAAGGAATATACAGAACCTGTAGATCCAACATGCATTGAGGCGTGTAGAGACATAACTCCAATGTTTGCGCCGGCATCAATAAATGTATCCCCCTTACGTAGAAATTTTTTCAAGACATCAAGGGTACCTGCTTCGTATGTACCATGCTCGTAGAGAGAGGTCTCTACCCAAGGATCTTGCATTGGGTCAACAATCATTTTCAGGCCACTATGCGTCTCTATAACTGTAGATCCACATGCTATATTCGTAGGAATCATTGTCTTGATTCTACTACTGAATAGGCTTGTTGTAGAGTAGTATAGTTAGACGTGTGACACGGATAATTATCCTATGTGCAGGCCAAGCAAATCGCTGGGCTCCGAAGAGTCTCAAGCAACTTGTACCTATTGATGGTGAGCCTTTATTGCATCGGACTGTGCGACTATTACGAAGCTTTGAATACGATGACATTTACATAGCATGCATTGATCCAAAGTTACGCATCGAAGGATGCAAACATTTTACACCATCAGATTCTCGTTGGACCGCCAGTACTCTGTACTCCTCACGTCATCTTTGGGACAACCGGACTATTATTCTTCTTGGTGATGTGTACTACACGGAAGAATCTCTTACAAAAATCTTGGAATGTCCTTCTGAGCTAAAGTTCATAGGTCGGCTAGGACCAAGCTCGTTTACGGGATGTCCTTATGGGGAAATTTTTGGCTTACTCTTCTCTGATTCCATGCATCTTCAACTTGAAAATATTCTGAAAACTATTATTGAAAAAGCAGAACACCTGCATAGAGATACTTTGATGCGCTACGTTGCATTTGCTTTCTCCTACGTAAAACGATTTCTATCCTCTCTGCAAAAGCAGAAAAAGGGAAATGTGTTCAAGAGAATGGGCATGGCACACAACTGTGCAAATCTACACATTCAACATACCATGCTTTTGTGTGGGCGATTGTGGAACTTATACTGCAAATGTACTGGGCTTCCTCTTGATAAACGGACTACTCAAACTCCAATGTTCATGAACATTGATGACTTTACAGAAGATTTTGATACTCTTGATGGTTATACAACGTGGATAGCAAAATTTGCCCAATATCATGCGCATAATATCCCTGATCATTCTATGTCTACATCTCCCGTCTCTCCATAATGGAACTTTGGTGTGTCACTCCATTCTTTGCGCCCTTCGAATCGGATGTTCGATATAAAAATTTTGAAATATTTGCTCAACGTATGCTGGATGCGGGAGTGAATCTTTTGACTGTCGAACTTCTGTATCCGTGGACGAAACGCAGACTTCCTCATATTGGAAAAATTGTACCAATGGAAACATCTGATGTGCTTTGGCACAAAGAATCAATGATTAACCATGGCTTTTCGTTGTTACCAGAATCTTGTGACATTGCTATGTATATGGATTCCGATTTAATTTTTAAAGATGCAGATTGGGTAGAAAAACTAAAGGATCTCGCAAGAGAATACGATGTGATCCAATGTTTTCAAACATGTCACCATCTACCGCGAGGGAGTACATCTACCAGTACTCCTCCATTGATATCTATTGATAGCTTTTCTTATAAAGCAAGTACTCTTCATAATGAAAGACAAAAACAGTTACTTCTCAAAAGGGCTCCCGGTGGTAGCTGGGCATATGTTGCACCATATTTTCGTGAAGATCCTCTTTATGACAGAACTCCATTTGGCATGTGCGATCGCATCACTGCAGATTATATACATGGCATTAACAATAGCTCTCTTCTGGAAAAACTGACTCCAGCACACCAAGAGGATATACGGCAATGGACTCAAAAGCGTGCACCAGTAGTGCGTTCAACTTTCCTTCATACAGATGTTTTGCACTTGTGGCATGGGGCTTTAGTAAATCGAAAATATTCTAATACATTGGAAATACTTCAGGAGCATGGATTTGATCCTAAACAAGATTTGCAGAAACGAAATGGTATCTACCAATGGTCATCGCAAAAGCCCGACCTGCACCGAGCAACATTGCAACACTATCAACAGGTAGAGGCTTCAACCAAGATTCTCGTATAGTCATACTATTCTCTTATGTGCATTATTTCTCTTACTTGGGCCCGTAACGAAGAAGACATCCTTGAAAGTTTTGTTCGGCACAATTCTGCCATTGTCGATGAAATGATTATTGTGTTGCATCGTTGTACGGATACATCAAAAGATATTTTAGAACGATTGCAAGGTGAAGGTCTCTCAATAAATATTCGCGAACATGATGCTCCGTACCATGCACAAGGAGAGGTGCTAACTGAACTCCTGGCTGATATAAATAAAGCGATTGACTCCAGCGTAGAGCTACGCAATAAGAAAGAACTTATTAATCAGTTCATTGCATCACTTGAAGTACATTCATCGGTCGGCCATATGATCAACATTCCCCGAGACAAGAAAGAAATCTGGGAGCCACCCACTTTAATGTAATTGCAGATCGACTCTGTCCTGATCTACAGATATTTAACTCAGATGAAACTAAGAATGCAGGTGTTGTTCCGGTAATCACAAGAGTAGAAGCAGGATTTGATATGAGTGCCCATTACCAACCTGCAAGATCAGGTCAAAAAGGATATCGCAACATGGCATTACTAGATACGAATGATTGCGCAATTTATCCAGGCAAAAATATTAATGAAATACATCAGAGAGTATTAACACTTATAGGATGATTGTGTAACTGAAGTTTTCCGATAAATACTCAAGAATCTGATTCCAATATTTTCGTATCTTCTCCACCAGCTATATCACACAAGGCACGGTTCATTAGTTCTAAGTTGTTCCAATACGGGGAGCCATATACCACTCGCACTTTGTGCTCGGGTATATGGCGGCGCCAATCTTAAATTGAACTAAAAACTAATAAGCAAGTGGTATATGCCCTGAGCCCGAGGGCATGGAATGCCCGAGTGGTTTAGGGCAAACAATATGGTATAGTTATATGCTATGTCTTTTTGGTATGTATATGTACTCAGGAGTGAACGAGATAATAAGTTCTACATTGGCAATACCAATAATCTTAAGCGAAGAGTGTCTGAGCATCAGAAAGGCAAAAATACATCTACCTCAAAGCGTCTTCCTGTAGAACTTGTATATTTTGAAGGACACTTATCGAAAGAAGATGCTATTAGGAGAGAAAAGTATTTTAAGAGTGCAAAGGGTAAAACGACACTAAGGCAGATGCTCAGGGAATCTTTAAAAAATGATTATTAAGAATTCAATCCTTAAAACTCCACATTCCCCGGTGTACGCGCGAATGGAATCACATCTCGTATATTTTCCATGCCAGTTGCGTAAACCACTGTGCGTTCAAAACCAAGTCCGAATCCGGCGTGCGGAGTAGTTCCATATTTCCTCAGATCGCGATACCAGTAGTAGTCCTCTTTATTTAAGCCTGCTTCTTCGATTCTTTTATCCAATACATCCGGCCTCTCCTCGCGTTGAGATCCTCCGATAATTTCTCCAATGCCGGGAGCCAAAACATCCATAGCTGCCACAGTCTTGTCATCATCATTTAGTCTCATATAAAAGGCTTTTATTTCCTTTGGATAATTCATCACTATCACGGGACTCTCGAAATGATTTTCTGTCAGGTACCTTTCGTGTTCGGTTTGCAAATCTATGCCGTACTTAACAGGAAATTGGAATTTACCCTTTTTGGCAGGTTCTGATTTTTCCAAAATCTTAATAGCTTCTTCGTATTCAATTCTTACAAAATCTGAGCTCACAAACTTTTGAAGTCGATCGATGCATCGTTCATCAATATGTTCTGTGAAGAAATCCATGTCGTCAGGCCGTTCTTCAAGTAGTACGCGGAAGATGTACTTGAGTAGACCTTCGGCTAAATCAGCATTATCACTCAAGTCTGCAAAAGCAATCTCTGGTTCCACCATCCAAAATTCAGCCAAGTGTCTGGTTGTATTCGAATTCTCGGAGCGGAATGTTGGTCCGAATGTATAAACTTTGCTCATAGACTGCGCGAAACACTCCACGTTCAATTGGCCGGAGACTGTAAGGAAAGCTTCACGTCCGAAAAAGTCCGAAGAAAAATCTACAGAGCCGTCTTCCTTTTTAGGCGGCTTGAGAAGATCTAGCGTAGAAACACGAAACATATCTCCAGCTCCTTCACAGTCGCTTGCAGTAATGATCGGAGTGTTAATCCATAAAAATCCTTCATTCGAGAAGAAGTCATGAATAGCTTTAGCTAATGTATGTCTTGCGCGTGCTATGGCACCAAAAGTATTTGTTCGAGGTCGCAGGTGTGCAATCTCACGCAGGTATTCGAAACTGTGATGCTTTGGCTGCAACGGATATTCCTCAGGATTTTCTATATTACCGATAACTTCAATACTCTCGGCAACCAATTCACATGATTGCCCTTTGCCTTTCGAAGAGACCAACTTACCGGTAGCAATTATTGAACACCCCGTGGTCAGATGCATTATTTCCTCTTCGTAATTTGGCAAATCATTCTTAGCTACTATCTGGAGCGGGTCAAAACAAGACCCATCAGAAAGATGTATAAAAGAAAGACCCGCCTTGGAATCCCTTCTGGTCCGCACCCATCCCTTTACAGTAATGTTTGTGTCCAAGAGCTTCTTGTCCGAAATTGCTTCATGAATAGTCATAAGCATGCATATCCTGCCATAAGATGCGCCAATGTGGCAAATATTAGGATATATTCGGCAAAATGGTGTGATTGAGCATATATCAAAAATATAGTATAATAGTAGTGGTTATACCAATATGAACCTCAATTACTTAATTCAAACCAGTCCTCTGCTTAGCGAGGAGCAAAAAGCATCTCTTATCATGATGTTGCCTGCTTTAAATGAAGAGCAAGAGAGCAAGCTTACCAAAATCATGGAATCACAAGATGAGCTCTTGATTAAAGAAATGGAAGAAATCATAGAGCAGGCTACCGAGTCGCAGGATTTTGAAGCATTGCAGAAAATCAATTTAAGCTTAGCTCCGCATGCGCAAGGTGTAGCTGATAATCCGAAATTCGATTCACAAAAATAAAATGCCAAGTCCAGAATTTAGTAGCGGTAGACGATACGAAGATTCTCGTGAGTCACAGGAAAAGGTTAATCCCTTTGAGATGAAAGTATATCTATCTCGCGCTGTAGCTATTAATAATTTGAGCTGCATTAGGTGCCATACGAATGATTCTAGTGAAATGCAAACAAGGTTTAGTTTAAGTGAAATGTTCAAGGAACATGATAAGAAATTAGCCGCATTAGGGAAACAAAAGAAGGCTCGTGAGGAAAAAGAAATTAACGACTTTATAGCAGATTTCGAGAGCTCCCCCGACACCCCAGCGGCTCTTTTTAAGTTTTGCAAATGCTCGCAAGACGAAATGGAATCTATGTCTTATTTTGCAAAGTACTGTCCTGGTTTTAATAAGGAAAATCTGATTAAGCATTTGAAAACAATAAAACCTGATAAAGTAGCATTGATAGATAGAATTCAACTCAGCGAAGCCCACTTCACAAGTACTGAGAATTACTTAAAAAATTACCTGGAAAAAGCAGGCCAGCTCAGTCTGGATGAATTGTGCAAAGAGGATCAAAGTAAATTGGATTATTCTGAAGTATCATACAAGGCTGTCAGGGATACAGTTCGACTTAATGCAGCACCTTTTAATGCCGCATTAAGCTATTTTGGCAATAGGCGATTGAAATCAACTATTAGCAATATTTCAAAACAGAGAAATCTTCCTGACGATAGGCTAGCAAAAATCCAAAATAATCAGATTTACAAACCTGAATTAGAAGAAAAAGAAGAGATTGGGCAACATATTGCCAGGGTCCATTTATCGGATGGCCCGTACCCAAAACGCCGTTTCTTTTTATTGAATCTGAAAAATCAATCGCTTCTGGTTTAGGTCGATCTGGCATAGGAGACCCACCCTACCCTTCTGTATTTTGGATTGCAAGATTATCAGTACTTAAGATTCTCAGATCTATAGTACAATAAACTCCGTGAAATCCCTTAACCCCTGGTTTCGCATTGCAGGCGTGTTCATTGCAGGTAGCTTGATCTATCTGTTTTGTCTTGCATATCTGCAACCAAGTTTTTCCGATGTTCAATATCGAGTATTGGAAAAAACTAAAGTGAACGGTGTTGATTATTTGGCGAAGTACCCGGTCCTTGATTTTGAACCCAAAAAGTTGAGTGAACCACCTTTTAGATCAAGTACGGGATCTTCGCTATTCGAGATTTCAATGAAAATGAATGCAAGAACATTATATCCGAGAGTTTTTGCAATTGAAGTCAATAATTGCCTTTTGGGGATAGATGTAAACGCAGAGGAGCAAGAATTTGATGGCAAGAGTTGTCTATCTCCTTTTCTGCATCACATAAAATTTTCCCGTAGTTTCCATGAGGGAGAGAATTTCGTTGTAATAATAGCTAAGAATCATGGTGGAAGAGGAAGTGTATATATAAATGCTTCATACAAGGATCCTATTGTCTTTGGTCTCCATGCTTGTTATTTGTTATTCCTATGTCTTATCGCATATCTCATTCTTTCAAAAGTGCGAAAAAAAGAAATTCGAACTCTATATTCAATTGTTTTCGGAGGTACGATTCTTAGATATATATATTCAATAACAACTCCTTTTCTTGTAAGAGAATTTGATGCCCCTGGTCATTTGCAGTATATCCGGTATTTACATCAGAATTGGTTTTTGATACCACCAGCAAATGCCGGCTGGGAATATTCACAACCCCCTCTTTATTACTGGCTTGCTTCGTTATTTTCTTTGCCAGCAAAATTTTTTGGAACGGATATGACGGTTATTACTAGCTTGAGGATTTTTTCTTTTATCTTGTCCATTCTGGTCTTGTGCATATCAGTATGGCTTGCACAAATGCTATTTAAAGAAAGGAATAGCCTCTGGAAGAAGTGTGTATTTGTTTCTGTATTTGCAGTGCTGCCGGGAATTGTTTTCCTGGCAACCAGAGTTTCGAACGATACGATGTTTCTTTTTATCGGAATGCTCTTCTTTGCATTTTTATTAAGGTGGTGGAAAGAAGGAAGGAAAAAAGATCTATATACATGCTTCGTACTACTGGGCTTATGCTTGTTAACAAAGAATAACAGTATTGCTTTGATCCCTGTTGTTTTAGTAACAATTTTGTTAAAAAAGAAAATTTCACGGAAACTAGTTCTTAAGTACTTCGTGATGTGTGCGGTGATCATTAGCCTTATGGCAGGTTGGCTTTATGCTATACGAATTGTTACACAAGGTGAGTTTAATATTGTTGGAAATATTCGCATGGTGAATCCGGCGCATCGAAGGGATATTAAGCCTTCAGATTTCATTAAATTTAGATTATCTGAAGTTTTAAATTATCCTTATCATAATCCATGGAATGGCAGCAAAGAGGAAAAATATTATTGGGAAGTCCTATTGAAATCTGTGTTTACCGGGGGATGGAATATGGGTGAGAGAGTTCGCAGCACTGTGGGAGTAATTCATATTATCAACTCTGTCTTATTGCTTGTTGTAGTATTGGCTCTTGCAAAAGGTTTTATTGTGTCTCCAAGAAAAAATGTCCCATTATGGGCTTTGCTTATATTCCTGATACTCGCCCAGATTGGCATTGTAACCAAGGAAAGATTCCTTGGTCTGCAAAAATTCCGTTATGTTACTTTGATTACAATACCTGTTACGTATTACTTTATAGCTGGCCTAAATATGCTGGATCCTAGAATCAGACGTCTATTATTGTGGCTATTTTGGATTTTTGTCGTTCTTTGCGTATTCCACACATTTGTGGTGATTTCTTCTCATACAGTATGGCTCTCGCATCCAGAAAGTTAATCTTCTCAGGCGTATTCATTGCAGGTAGCTTGATCTATCTGTTTTGCCTTGCATATCTGCAACCTAGTTTTTCTGATGTTCAATATCGCACTATAGAAACAACTAAAGTGAACGGTGTTGATTATATAGCGAAGTACTCAGTCTTTACATCTGAATCCAAAAAATTGGATGAGCCACCTTTTATAATTAATAGTGGATATTCTCTGTTTGAGGTTTCAATGAAAATGCATGCAAGAGCCATACATCCCAGAATTTATGAAATAAAAGTTGACGATTGCCTTTTGGGAATAGATATAAATGCAGAAGAGCAAGAAATTGTGAGTAGGAGTTGTCTGTATCCCTTTCCGCATCATATAGACTTTTCCCGCAGTTTCCATGAGGGAGAAAATTCTGTTGTTATGATAGCAAGGAATAATGGTGGAAGAGGAAGTGTATATATAAATACTTCATACAAAGACCCAATTGTCTTTGGTCTTCATACTTGTTACTTCTTATTCCTATGTCTTATAGCATATTTGATTATTTCAAAAGTGCGAAAAAAAGAAATTCGAATTCTATATTCAATTGTTTTTGGGGGTATATTTCTTAGGTTCATATATTTAATAACAACGCCTTTTCTTGTAAGAGAATACGATACTTCTGGTCATTTGCAGTATATACGGTATTTACATCAGCATTGGTTTTGGATACCGTCCGCAAATGCTGGTTGGGAATATTCACAACCTCCTCTTTACTATTGGCTTGCTTCGTTATTTTCTTTGCCAGCAAAAATTTTTGGAACGGATATGGCAATTATTACCAGCTTGAGAATTTTTTCTTTTATCTTGTCCATTCTGGTCTTGTTCATATCAGTATGGCTTGCACAAATGCTATTTAAAGAAAGGAATAGTCTATGGAAGAAATGTATATTTGTTTCTGTATTTGCAGTGCTGCCGGGAATTGTTTTCCTGGCAACCAGAGTTTCGAACGATACGATGTTTCTTTTTGTTGGGATGCTCTTCTTTGCATTTTTATTAAGGTGGTGGAAAGAGGGAAAACAAAAAGATCTATATACCTGCTTCGTACTACTAGGCTTATGCTTGTTAACAAAGAATAACAGTATTGCCTTGATCCCCGTTGTTTTTGTAACAATTCTGTTAAAAAAGAAAATTACATGGAAACAAGTTCTCAAATACTTCGTGATATGTGCGGTAATTATTAGCCTTATGGTGGGTTGGCTTTATGCTAAACGAATTGTTACACAAGGTGAGTTTAAAATTGTCGGAAATGTTGATATGGTGACTCACAAACTTAAGGTGGATATTAAACCTTCAAATTTTATTACATATAAATTAACCGAAGTATTGAAGAAGCCCTATCATTATTCATTTAATGATGAAACAAGAAGAATGATTTATTGGGAAGTTCTTTTGAAATCCACGTTTACCGGAGAATGGAATATGGGAGAAAGAGTACATAGCATTATGAGGGTAATTCATACTGTCAATTCTGTCTTATTGCTTGTTGTAGTATTGGCTCTTGCACAAGGTTTTATTGTGTCTCCAAGAAAAAATGCTCCATTATGGGCTTTGCTTATATTCCTGATACTCGCCCAAATTGGCATTGTAGCCAAGGAAGGATTCAACGGTCTGCAAAAATTCCGTTATGTTACTTTGATCACAATACCTGTTACGTATTACTTCGTAGCTGGTCTAAGTATGCTGGATCCTAGAATCAGACGTCTATTATTGTGGCTATTTTGGTTCTTTGTATTACTTTGCATAATTTTTACGTTTGTGGTTATTGCTTCCAATAGAAGATGATTACCAAAATGAATAAGCTCAGCATCGCAGGCATATTCATTGCAGGTAGTTTGATCTATCTGTTTTGTCTTGCATATCTGCAACCAAAAGATCCAATTGTCTTTGGTGTTCATGCTTGTTACTTGTTATTCCTATGCCTTTTCGCGTGTTTGATTCTTTCAAAAGTCAGGAATAAAGAAATCCGAATTTTATACTCAATTGTTTTCGGGGGTATATTGCTTAGATTTATATACTCAATATCTACCCCATTTTTTGTAAGAGCATATGATGTAGCAGGGCATTTGCAATATATACATTATGTTCAAAATAATTGGTTATCAATACCAGAAATCCTCAGAGGATGGGAATTCTTCCAGCCCCCAATCTATTACTGGCTAGCTTCATTATTTGTATTACCTGCTAAGTTATTTGGAACAAATGAAACTGTAATTAGCGGATTAAAGCTTTTTTCTTTTTCAATTTCTGTAGGCACTTTGCTATTGGCAATGTGGATAGCCAAAATGATCTTTGACACAAAAAAAGATTTCTGGAAAGTTTGTGTATTTATATCAATATTTGCAGTCCTGCCTGTAGTTGTATATCACACTACACGAAATTCCAATGACGTGATGTATTTTGCCGTTGCCCTCTTGTTTTTTGGATACTTGTGGAAATGGTGGACTAATTGCGAAAGCAAAGATCTCTATTTGGCGTTCATATTCCTGGGTCTGGGTCTGATTACAAAAGGTAATTCTATTCCTCTAATTGGAGTGATAGTTTTGTCTATACTTCTTAGAAAGCAAGTACAAACTCAAGAAAGAATAAAATATATATTGTTAGGCGCTTTGATTCTGTTTTTAATTTCCGGATGGTATTACGGGTGTAGATATGCGTTCGAAGGTAATTTGCGAATCATCGGAAATGCAAACCAACTTAATAGAAAACTTATTATTGATATGAAACCATCAAATTTTCTTAAATTTAATTTTATAAAGGTTATAAAAACACCGTACAACAATGGTTGGTCAAGAGATTCAGACAGGCACTATTGGGAAGTATTTGTTAGATCTGTATTCACAGGCCAATGGAATATGGGAGAGAAAGTGCATTCGGTTTCTCGAATACTCATCATTCTAAGTACGGTTTTAACGCTTATCATGCTTGCTTCCCTAGTGGGCAATTTGCTTTGGAGTCCGAGAGAAAATGTTCCTCTATGGTCCCTTTTAATAATGCTTTTTGCTGCGCATATAGGGATTGTGTATATAGAGAAAATTAATCCAACGCAATACATGCGTCTTATAACTCCAGTAATAATTCCAATGGCATTCTATTTGATCGATGGTGTTCGAATAATGCCTAAGTGCCTTAAGAAGCCTGCAATCGGTTTAATATGGTTATTCATAGCAATGTGTATTGTTCTATATGTTGCAGTTCTTACTGCAGAATATTGACGAATACTCTCAACTAACTCTTCGGAGGCATAAGCAACACGATCTCTCTGCCCACAAATTGATCTTTTCTTCTGTAGAAAAGTGAGAATCTTTTTGGATCCTCCGGTTCAATTTCTGGCGGCAAAGAAGGTCTGTAGTTTAGTTTTTCGATAGTCTTCCACACTTTTTCCAAGCGAACCCATCCTCCCTTCTGTTTCCAAGCAGGCCATGCGCAGACAATTGGAACGCCGGGAAGCGATGAAGCTGTGTTTTCTAAAAAGTTGCACTGCAATTTTTCATTCTGAGTTTTCAATTTACTGGTTTCTTTCTGTGATGGGCGGGCAGACATAGGGGGACCGAGCGTAGTTTCGGTTACTATTACATCCGGAGGCTCTTTTAGATCAAAAGGCTTGAGCGCGTCATGTTTAAATACTTCTGATGATACATCTTTTTTGAATATCTCTTCTTCTTTCCTAATCCAATCGATATTCTTCTTGCATCCGTTAACGGCCTTCATAGAAATATCAGAAGCCAGAACAGGAAATTCTCTGATTAATGCTTCCATCGGAATAACTCCCGTACCGCAGAATGGATCTAGGATTGTAATTATATCGTTAGATTTATCGTTATTAGTTTCCCTTACCAAGAAGTCTCCGAAGTTTATCATTACTTGAGCAAGCTTAGGCGGAAGTAATCCGACTGTAGTATCCCGCACCGGTTTTTCCATATCACGTGTGGTGTACCAGTCTATATCTTGGGCTGCGATTGTTTTTCCAATCCAAAGTATTCGGCTTTCCTCCTCTCCAATGTGCATCAGCACAAGTTCACATCCGCCTTTCCCGTCAATAAGTTCAGCTTCATGCAAAACGGCTGTAGCTGCCGGTTTCTTCTCGCTACCTACATATCTGCATCCGCACCCTTCATCTTTGCATCTTTTTTTGCATCTTCTATATATAGTTCCAATCATTGATCGCGGTATATGCATTGTTCTTAGACTGAATGTAATTTTGCCACGTTTGCTTTTTATTTCATTAAGCAAAACCTGTGGAATATCATCTAGAGTCAACGATTCTTCCGTTACACGCTGGGCAATAAGCATTGTTCCGCCCAGCTCATCCAAAAAACTTTGATCTATCTTTTCCGAAGTATTAAAAAGTGCGATCCTATTATCAATAACCTCACCCAAAGAGAAATCCTCCAAGGTTGCCGAAAGCTCAGCTATAGAGATCTGAGGTTGATGACCTAGGAAGGCTGCATAACGCATAGAATCAGTTTACAATGTTTTACAAAAATAATGAAGCTTTAAGTGAATAGTGAATAATAAAAAGGAATTCCTTCACTATTCACTTTTCACTTTTAACTATTCACTTTCTGGTCGTTCGAAGCATTTACTTAGGAGAAGCGTTACTATTAGAACAACCACCGGCGCCAAATGAATCAAACCCCTGGCAAATCCTGTTTGATACATTGCTTCTACAAAAAGATAAGTGAAGTTGTACAAGAATATCTGGACTAGGAACACAAGGAAGAAGAATCCGGTAAGAATTAACATAGGAAAGCGAAATGCCTCTTTCCTTTTAGCAATCAAGAGAAGAATAAAAAGCGGAAATAGCAGTATCCAGTTTCCTTCGAGGAATGTATTGATTGCCATGCTCTTATTTACTGCTGGGTGCCAGCTTAATTTAAGATTAGAAAGCAGTGATTGTGCGTTTCCGAAAGTCAGATCATTCATCCATTTAAATACTGTCCATGGCACAGCAACAACAATTAGAGATGCAATGTACATTGAGAAAATTTGAATTGATTGTTTGAGAGAGATAATCTGATTCTTCTTCATTAAGAATAGCGACACCAAAAGAATAAATAGAATCCCAGGCACATACATCATCATGGCTTCGTTCTTGGTAAATACAAGAAGTGCAGTTGCCAGTGCTCCGATTCTAAAGAAGCCCATGCGTTCTTTTGGATTTTCCGATTTAACAGCGTGGAACAACATGCTTATTGCCGCAAAAATATGTGCGGAAAGGAAAATATCCGAATATGGATTGCTTCCGTGCATCAGATAAAGTGGAAGACTTGCGAGAATATAAGTTCCAATTATTGCAAAGAGCAAGTTAACTTCTCTGCGAAGGGCATAAAATATAAGCATCAGCGCAGACAGGAACCAAAGCAGATGCAGGCTGTTTACAAGGCTTTCGCTCCATTTTCCTGCGAAACTTGCAAGGCTGGCTTTTGCCAAGGGAACTGCAGGTGGATATGAACCATGTGGATTAATTTCAAGTCCTCCTTCCTCATTAGGCAAATCCAGCCGTATACGTTCTTCTGTGAAATAAACCTTTCCGCGGAAGTTCCAATTGTCGATCGTATCGTCCAGGTAAGGTGGAGTTAGCATTAGGAAAGTGATGCCGGAGAAGAGGATTTTGGTTAGAGTCCAGATGGCTAGGATGATAATGATAGTCCTTACGAACAATTGACAATTGACAATTGACAATTGACAATTGCGATTCTCAATCTTTGGTGTTGTCTTTCTGATTGGTATCCAAATAATGCTCAATAGGAAAGTCAGTCCAACTTGAACAATCAGATATCCCTTAAAAGTCAGGGCCATTCCTAAAGCAGTATGCACAACAAATGTAACAAACACAGTCAGCGTTAGTCCCAAAAGAAAACCAAGAGCCCATCGTTCGAATCTGAACAGAACGGGAGTTTTCCATTCAAGTATTCTTAGAATCAGCCATCCCGAGGTGGCTGGAAGCACTAAGCCTAAAATTAGCCAAATGATTATCATTTTGCGAATGTGGAGTTTACAAGTAATGAATAGAAAGCGTCTGATCTTTTTCCGCATCTCCTCTCCACCTTTAGGGGGAGAGGGTAGGGTGAGGGGGTGCCTGAGTTGTGAAATAATGAAATCATATGATTGATTTAACCATCATTGTCTACATTTAAGTAGGAAGGAGTAATCGCGATATTCTTTTTCTATGCTGCAGGGGCCGTTGTGCAGAATTCCATTAGAAGTAACTAATTGGCCTGCATCATTAATCACTGCATCATTTGTTCCAAATATCAGACCATAAGTTGTATTTTCCAGATTGGGTCCGGACTGCACAGGCTTTACAGGATAAGTAAGGTATCTCATGGCCGAGAAATAAATTGTCTTACCGGGCCCCATAAAGAAATATGATCCGCTCGAGGTCAAAGTCGGAATTGCATCCTCGACGGTGTCGTGGAAACTTCTGTGTTTTCTCGTATTTCGTTCTCCCGGGTTTTTCAGTACATGATCTCTCCAGTCGGTTAGAGCGTATGAAAGAATTTCCGATCCCATCCTCAGATCCAGAACCACCCACATTGCTCCGACGACGCCGAGAAACATTACAAGCGCTTTTGCTTGTGGTTGATTGTGTTTAACAATATTTTTCCCTGCCCGCAGTCCGAAGATTGCAAGAATGATGTACACGACCCACATTCCAGAAATTCCCAAGGGCGGATCCATCAAATACATATCTGCTCTTGCAATTGGATTAAAGTTTAACCACGGTCCCCAGAGGAAGTTGATTGCCTGAGGTGCGTAAACATCAAATTTCCAAAGGCTAAGCGCTCCATGAAATATTTTTTCTAAGGGATTATAAGAAACGAATTCCATTTTCTCTATAAGCACCTGGGCTCCTTTGGGAACTCCGATTCCAAATTCTGGAGCTCTGGAATTCCAGATTGATAAAGTACTCAGATCGATGTCGACCACTTGCGGTGCATCAGATTTCTCCAGAACGAAAGGAAGTTGGTTGTATCCTTTAACTGCAATGTTAGTTTCTTGCCATAAAAGTACAGCCTCCATGTCTCGAGCTGTTTGAATTGTAAGGATCACTGCATCAATCTTCTTCTTAAACTCCGGCTTGGTTGTCATGTATCCATCTTTATCTGCAATTATCATTACTCCTTCCTGATATGGCTTTACATTAGAGAAACCTCTGACTTCCCATTTGCCAGGTGGAGTTTGTCCGTTTCTGAAGTCCCATTCGATCACACTCTTTGCTGATACAGTTAGCGGGAAGATGAAGAGGAATAAGCCTATGCTTAGACGGCGAGGCATAGGGATATTGAAGCCTGAAAAATGGTTTAACGCAATTAAGGTAGTCAAGTAAATTTTCAATTTGAAATTTTCATTTAAGGTCCAAAATTCAATTTTACAAGTATTTATATTGAAACATTGAAAATTGTTTCATTTTAAATTGAATGAAAATTCTAAATTCTAAATTGAAAATTAGCTATTTATCTTCCTCAGCAATTTCAATATTTTCAGTTCCTCCTTCTACAACTGCCTTTATTCTTCTAACTCCTGACGATGAACTCTCCTCTTTTTTAATCTTAAACTTTCCGATCATGCTGGTACTTGCAACATGAGGACCTCCGCAGATTTCAATGCTGAATGGGCTTTGTACGGGCACAGCGCGCTGTGCCCCTACAGCACATTCTGCATTGTCTTTATCGCAATCATTTTTACCTATGACGTAGACCTTAACCTCATTACCATATCTCTCGTCAAAGACTCCGATTGCTCCTTCCTTTTTGGCGCCCTCAACGTCAGTAACGTGGTATTTGATCGGAAGGTCAGCTTCGATAGCTTCATTAACCAACTTCTCGACTTCGGCGATTTGCTCCTTTGTCATTTTTTCCGGATGGGAGAAATCAAACCGCAGACGGTCAGCTGTAATATTAGATCCCTTCTGATAAACATGGTCACCGAGAACTTTCCTAAGCGCCGCATTAAGTAAGTGAGTCGCAGTATGAAGCTTTGTTGTTTCAGATGATTGGTCAGCCAATCCTCCACTGAATCTTTGCTCAGCTCCGGCTCGCGATAATTTCTGATGTTCTTCGAAAGATTGTTTAAATCCCTTCTCGTCGACTTTCAAACCTTCTTCTCCTGCTAACTCCTTGGTCAATTCCAACGGGAAGCCGTAAGTATCATATAAATGGAATGCGGTAACTCCATCAATTTCTGTTGATGCTTTCTCGACTGCTTTTTCGAATTGTTTCATTCCTTCTTTCAGAGTCTTTCCAAATTGTAGCTCTTCACCGCTCAGAGCATCGCGAATTTCTTTCTCCTTTTCCTTCAAGTTCCCATAAACACTTGAGTATTGCTTGATTACTTCATCTGCGATCGTAGGTGTAAATGTTCCGTCATGTTCGATCTTCAGATATCTGCCTGACCTGATTGCTCTCCTAATTAGTCTCCTGAGAACATAACCCTGGTCAACATTCGAAGGAAGTATGCCATCGGCAATAATAAAAGCAGCAGCTTTAATGTGGTCGGTGATAATTCTTTGGTGCTTAAGTCCCTCAGCGTCAGCCAAGGATTTTACTCTATCCATAATAGACTGAAGGCAGTCAGTCTCGTAAACATTTCCACATTCCTGCATTACAGCTGCAACGCGTTCTAGTCCCATCCCTGTATCTACATTTTTCTGCTTTAAGGGTACGAACTTCATCTCATCTCCGGCTTCGCCGGAGGCCGCGATTTCGGAATCGCGGTTATGGGACTGCTGTTGGCTTCGATTATCGTCTCGGTTTCCACTGCTTCGAGGCTGCTTGTTGTATTGCATGAACACGTCGTTCCAAACCTCCATCCAGCCGTATGGATGCGTCTCGGGATTTCCTTTGGGATCGTCCTCGTTCATCCACACAAACATCTCCGTATCCGGACCACAGGGCCCCGTTTGTCCTGCGGGTCCCCACCAGTTATCTTCTTTAGGCAGAAAACCAATCCGTTCTTCCGGTATTCCAACGCCCATCCAAAATTCAGCTGCTTCTTCATCCTTTGGCGCATCGTTATCTCCTCGGAAGCAGGTGATAGCCAATTTTTCTTTTGGAATTTCCAAAACTTCAGTCAAAAACTCGAAGCTCATTTTGATTGCCTCTTCTTTGAAGTAGTCACCAAGGCTCCAGTTGCCTAGCATCTCGAACATCGTCAGATGTGATTCATCTCCAACTTCGTCAATGTCCTGAGTTCTAATGCATTTCTGACAGTCAGCAATTCTCTTGCCGCCAGGATGCGGTTCGCCCAGAAGATAGGGGACCAGCGGATGCATTCCAGCTGTTGTGAATAGAACAGTCGGGTCATTCTCCGGAACCAGAGGAGCCCCGGGAATGATTGTATGCCCCTTCGATTCGAAGAAATCTAAAAATGCCTGGCGAATATCATCGGTGCTGGCGGGCTTCATGTGGGATGAGGATAATGGAACTATCAACTATCAACAATCAACAATCAACGAAAATGCTAGTGAAGTAAAGATGGTTATGCTAGACTCGGGGGCTATGGCTCCATTCAGATTCAGGCAATTTAAGGTTTATCATGATGCGAAGAAATTTCGCAGTTATTGTCTGAAGCTCCTCGAAAAGCTAAAAGCAAAACATGCTTATGATCTTGTAGATCAAATAAGAAGAGCAAGTCTTTCCATTGTCTTAAATATTGCTGAGGGATCATCAAAAAGATCAGATATAGATTTTGCGCGATTCCTTGAAACATCAACCGGCTCAGTTAACGAGGTGGTAGCAGGATTTGATATGGCTTGCGATGAAGGCTTAATAACTCAGGATGAGTATTCAATAATAGAGAAAGAAGGAGAAGAGATACTAAATCAGCTTGGTGGTTTTATTAAGAATTTGCGAAATAAAAAAAGTTGATAGTTGATAGTCCGCCGCAAGCGGACGAGTTGATAGTCGATTGTTATTCTGTATCGCTACAACAGTACATAGGGGTTTCACACTTCAAAAATAATGTTTTATTGATCAGCAAAAAAGTCAATGTGTGAGTTTTAACCTTGTCGAAAGGCCGGGTCAATATTTGACAAATATTACATACCAGGGGTAGCATGGGAGCTAATGGTACAGGAATTCCCAAATCTTCCGGGATTTATGGATACTGGTGAGCCGCTTATATACGATGAGCAGACTTGGCAGTGTGGAGGTTTGACTAATGGAGAATTGGCAGCTGAGAGAGCAGAAATAATAAAATATGATGAAGAGTGGGAAAGAAATCTTTGGGAAAATGATGCACCAATGTATTTTGATACTTTTTTGGATCAGGCGGCCAGAGATGCACAGGTGGCAGACAATGAAACAGTTTCGGATGATTTGGTGACTGCCATTATAAATTTTTATGTAGAAGACTTTATGCGGGAGTATCGTAATTCATTTTGTGGAAAAATTGATAAAGACTTAGAAAGAATACAAAAAGAAATAATCGTGTTTATTAATAAGGTGCTTGTAGGTATGTGTTTAAATTTATTGTCTGATGAGGATCAAGGAAATGTTGGTACTGCATTGGCTGAGCTGCATAAAAATGCAATTTTGCATGGACATTGCCGCGATCCTGAGCGCGTGATAACCACAAATGTGCAAGTTCTAACCTATCCTGTGCATAATGGAATTTATTCTGTGATCAGAATTGAGGACGAAGGAGATGGTTTTGATTATGAGAAAATGGTAGATCCCACACAGGAAGCACATTTGGAGGATGCTATGGGCCGAGGTATATTGATGACCCGAGAGATATTTACTGATGGTTTGGTTTATCCAACTGATGGAAGTGTCGCTCTTATGTGGAAGAAGGTAGGTGAAACAGGTGTAGGTAAATCTAAAACAGAGACCCCAAAGAGAACATTGTCTCCATAGGCCCAAAAACCCCACCATATACTAGCTTTATGCCCCATTTATTGTTTAACATGCATCTATGCCAATTGAAGATGAAGAGAATCCATACGAAGAAGTGCCAGATAAAGAGGCTGAAGATGATCTAGAAACAGATTCTGGTGATCCTCCTGTGGACGAAGACAATCAAGATCCTGAGCTGATTTTGCAAGGGGATCCAGAAGAACAATCATGGATCGTCGATGCTGTAAGAATATATCTGACCCAAATAGGAGAAATACCTCTTCTTTCAAGACAGCAAGAGATCGCGCAGGCGAAAGAGATTGAAGTAACAAGAAGGAGGTTTAGAGGGAGACTTTTGGAATGCGATTATGTAGCACGATATGCCGTTGGAACTCTCAAGAAAGCTCACACTGGTGAGCTTCCTTTTGATCGAACTGTACAAGTGAGTGTTTCAGATAGACTGGAAAAAGATCAAGTACTTGGAAGAATGCCGCACAACTTTAAGACGCTTGATGTGCTTTTAAAAAGAAATAGAGCTGATTACAGAGTTGCTTTAGGGAAAGATCACGGAAAAATGGGAAAGAAAGGTGGAAAAAGACGCAAAGCCTGGAATAAGCTGCCGCGCAGAAGAAGGAGGGCAGTCCGACTTGTGGAAGAGATGGGACTAAGGACAAATAGAATTGAAAATATGCTTCCTACATTGGAAGATTTAAGTGCAAGAGTGGATGAAATTCGCAACAAGATGGATACCGGTGAAGCAACCGAAGAAGAAATATCTGAATGTCGGCAAATTTTAATTAATACGCAAGAAACACCGACAAGCCTGAGAGAACGAGTTGAGTTTTTAAGAGAAGAATACAGCGAATATCAGCGAGCAAAGAGAGGATTGAGTGAAGGAAACCTTAGATTGGTTGTATCCATTGCAAAGAAATACAGAAACAGGGGAGTCAGTTTCCTGGATCTGATTCAGGAAGGCAATGCGGGTCTTATGCGATCGATTGATAAGTTTGAGTACAGAAGAGGATTTAAGTTTTGCACGTACGCAACCTGGTGGATCAGGCAGGCGATTACCCGTGCAGTTGCAGATCAGTCCAGGACAATAAGGATCCCAGTTCATATGGTCGAGACTATGAGTCGGGTAAGAACTGTCTCCAGGCAATTGTTACAAGATTTGGGTCGTGAACCTAGGCTGGAGGAAATTGCACGTAAAGCTGGGACAACAGAAGGTGAGGCAAAAAGAGTACTTGCAATGAGCAGATATCCAATAAGTTTGGACGTGCAAGTAGGAAACAGTGATGATTCCCATTTTGGGGAACTTATTCCTGATCCTAGTGCAGAAAGTCCAGCGGCCGGGGCGAGCCAGGAAATGCTTCGAAATAGGATTAATGAGGTCCTAAAAACTCTTAGTTATCGTGAAAGGGAAATAATAAAACTCAGATACGGGCTTGGAGATGGATACAGCTATACGCTTGAGGAAGTAGGACATATTTTCAAAGTTACACGCGAAAGGGTAAGGCAGATAGAAGCGAAAGCAGTTAGAAAACTTCAGCAGCCAAGCAGAAGCGATGCATTGGTCGGATTTTTAGATTAGCGGTTAAATAGCTCAAGGCTTGGATTAAGGCTGACGGAGAGAAGAAGTAGAACTAATAAAAATAGACTGCGTATATATATAGAACAACTATTTAACTAAATAGTTGATATATGATAAATGCCAGTTATAATGTAAATATGAAATCAAGGTTGTTATTGGATAGACAATTGAAAGCATTGGCCAATCGCAGGCGTTTGGATGTGCTGGCATTCTTGAAGAAAAATCATTCCGCATACGTAGGAGAAATTACAAAAGAAATCGGCATCTCTATGCAGGCATTGTCCAAGCATTTAAAGCAGCTCGCTGATGCTAATATTGTTACTTCGAAGAAGCGTGGCCTGTATGTCACATACAGATTATTTGTACCGCAAAGTTCGATTGTAAGAAAAGTACTTCAAGAGCTCTAGTCCTTCTTATAAAACTTCCCAAGTTCAGCAATTGCAATGGTCAAATATTGCGAGAAGGGGACTCGTTCATGGATTGTTATATCAGCCACTTCTTTGTATAGAGGATTTCTCTTTGCAAGCAAATCAGAAGCGATTACATCCGGATCTTTGTCTGCGAACTCATGGCGCTCCTTCTTGGCTTCTGCAATATGCTTCTTAACCTTTTCTTTTCCAGCTCGTATCCAAATAACTGCTGATTTGTTTTTGAGTGCCGATCGTACCTCATCGGATTCAATGGCTCCGCCGCCTGTAATGATCAGGTTTCCGGGCTTGAGTGATTCAATTATGATTTGTGATTCAAGTTTTCTAAAATTCTCTTCTCCGTTTTTAGAAATATAATCTTTAATAATTCCATTGCGCTTGATAAATTCCTGATCAATATCGATTCTGTTCAGCTTCAGTTTGGATGATAGGCGTTTGCCGAAATTAGATTTGCCAACTGCGTTCATGCCGACTAATGCGACGCATCGGTCAGATTTCTTTTTGTTGCCTCTAAAAAACTTACGCATTAATTTCATTACTTGAGCAGTTTACTCTTTATTTCACATCGCAGACAAAATCAAACTTCTTTTTGAGTCTCCTATTCACTCTATCAATCATCTTCTGGTTTTCGCTAAACCTCCTTTCAACTCGAGGGCAAACGCGATCATGCATTTTTTGCATTTCAGCAGAGAGACCATTGCTCCCAGTTACAACCAGCATTGGTGGAAGGTCAGAATCAGGCTCAAGAAGAGCCCCGCATCCGGTTGAGGGAAGGGTCGAGCCGCTCAGAGTTGAGCCTGAGCCTAATAAAGCATCTTCATCTGATGAAGGCTTTTCTGGTGCAGAGAATCTCTTGTCTTGTTGAACAATGCCCAGCGCCATCAATATCTTTCGGCGCATTCTTGCAGGTTGATTGGCGCTGTTTCCGGATGCAGCTGCTCCAAATATTCCCATGTCCGAGAACGCGGTAGTAGTACACGTTATAGTGTTGGCGGATGTATTAACTGAACAGCCGGATAGTTCAAACCAATTAGAACCGTCGTATCTATGTATCTCCAACGTTGTCGTACCATACTATTTTATCGCCGCTGTTTGCAGCACCGGCTATGACATCAACATCGCCATCTTCGTCCAGGTCAACTGGCAGAACGGTTTCCGCATCAGTAAAACTTCCATCAATTGTATTTTTAGTAAAATTCTCGGAACCATCATTTTCATGCCAATAAACGTCATCCCCATTAAAATATGCTGATACTGCATCCATATCGCCATCGCTATCCACGTCTGCAAGATAGCAATCGGTACTTCTAGTAGAATCAATCGAACTTTCGGTAAACGTAAGGACCTTCGCAAATATGATTCCTGCAGGAATCAGCAGTATGAGCATTAAGGTAAATCCCAATAGTTTTACTACTTTTCGACGCATATTATTAGCAATGGGTTAATTGCTAGTTTGAGAACGATTTTATATGAGTTTAAGCGCTCTATAAAGCTAATATGCTTGATCTCAAGGACTGTTCATTTTCTACATCCTCTCCGGCATCTCGAAGTGAAGCAAATCAGATGCATTTCGAATGACTTGCTGGCAAGCTTTTACAAGTGCAACTCTGAATGATTTAAGCGGTTCAGGTGCTTTGTTTACATCTTGTGATTGATAGAAGGTGTTTACGAGCTGAGTAAGTTGATCGAGTGAGTTTGCGATCTTATGAGGTGAGTTGCTTCTCATAGCCTCGCTGACGGTATTTGGGAACATAGAGAGAAGAACCAACATCTTCTTTTCCACCTGAGATATGTCTGCAGGAACTTCAAATTTTTCCGAGTAATCTTCCGCTTTCTTCAAAATACTTCCAAGTCTGCAGTAAGTATATTGGATATAAGGGCATCCGCCGGACTCAAGCGACTTCGCCGCATCGGGATTAAATTCAATGTCTTTTTCTCGATCCTGTCTTAAGTCATTGTAAATCACAGTGCCGATTCCGACTTTGTTGGCAATATCTTGTTCTTCATCGTTCAGATCGGAACTTTCGCCAAGGTCTGTCTTTCGCTTTTGGATCAATTCTTTTGCAGCCGAGATAGATTCATCCAGGATATCATTTAGCAAGATTACTTTTCCTTCTCGTGTCTTCATCTTCTTCCCTTCCATATTCAAATGGCCGAATGAAACATGGACAGCTTTACCCAGCTTGCAGTAATCCAGTTGATCGACAATGTTAAATAACATCATAAAGTGCGGGCGTTGTTCTTTGCCTACCGCATAAATAATCTTCTCTGCTCCCAATTCCTCAGCTCGGTATCTGATGGTTGCAACATCACGGGTCAGATACAAAGTACCTCCGTTTGGTTTGACGATTATTTCATCCTTCCAAACCATATCTTCTGCCTTATCATCCTTGTTAACTCTTGTTTTCATTACATTTGGATTTTCTTTGCCGGTACTCGGGTCAGATAGAGTTTGGCCAGGGAAAACAATCGCACCTTCTTCACCTTTTTTGAATACTTCTAGATTTAGACCGTCTTCTGTAACGGCAGGCATCTTGTCATCGTAAAAACTTTCTCCCATCATACCATCGAAAGGAATTTGGATTTTGTCGTAAACTTTGTAAAAACACTCCATGCTCCAATCCCGAATCTTGAACCAAAGGTCAATCAATTCATCATCTCCCTGCTCAAGCTTTAGCGATAACTCCCGTGCTTCGTCCATTGCTTTGGGGTCCTTGATCGACTCTTCACCGAACTTCCTATAAATGTGCATAAGAGTTCCAGAGGGATCAGTCTCCAATTCTTTTTTAAACTCATCCCCTCGCTCAGACATCTCTTTATTATATTGGTAAATAACTTTACCGAATGTAGTACCCGTATCGCCTAAGTGATTTATTCCAAAACTCACGTATCCTCCTGCTTCATAAATCTTGTAAAGCGAGTATCCAATTATTGTTGAACGCAGATGTCCAGCAGTCATATTCTTTGCAATATTCGGGGCTGAGTAATCCAGAATAACGACTTTTCCATCACCTTCATTAAACGAACCGAAATCATCAGAAAGTTTCTTGATTTCATCTAGCACTCTCGCAAAGTATGACGCGTGATTAAGTTTTATATTCACAAATGCTCCGCCCTTAAGAGGGATTACATCAACTTCATTTACTGAATCAAGTTTCTTGATCTCATCAGCTAAGCCTTTGGCAACTTCTTCCGGATCTTTACCTGCCTCTCGTGCGACGCTTCCTACGTTAAATGCAAGATCAACATCCTCGGTACCTTTCAGTTTTGACGGGGGTTGAGTGATCTTGAAAGCCTCGGGGTTAAGTCCAAGTTTCTTGGCAATTGCTTCAACGTCAGTAACAAGTTTATAAAATGAGTAATCTCCAAGAGAGGGGAGGGCTCTCTTCTTTGAATCAGTAATCTTCTTCTTTAGATCAGACTTAACTTGGGTATCAAGTTTACTGTTGAATTCTGCCAATTTGTCTTTGCCTGAGGGCATTATGGGATAAAGATAGCAGTCTGGCGGGGATTTTGCATTAAGATTTGGTCAATTAACTAGTCACAGGTCACAGGTCGCTGGTCGCAAGAATGGTCACAAGTCGCAAGTCGAAGGTCCTGTGACATGTGACCTGAGACCAAGCTTGTGACTTGTGACTTGAGACATTTTCTCAATTATCAAAACTTATTTTTTTCCACGTCAAAAACGCGGCGCACAGGCGCCGCGTCTTGATTGCCAACCTTTGAGGGGTCAGCCGTTCTGCTTGAATACCACATCAATTCCAGCTTCCTTAGCCGATTTCTGTATCACTTCTTCAACATCGTACTCATCTGAACTTTCATTATAACTCTGCACTTCCAATGGAGGATTGTCAGGAGGAATGTAATATTCATCCAATAAGTGTTGAAGCTCATAAGGCTCCTTATCAAGCTCATTCCAAATCAGCCTGCATTTATAGGATTTTTTTGGATTCTTAAGATGAAGGGAGCCGGGCAATCTGAAGACCCTTGTTACATCTTTTGCCCCAGGGTCTCCATCAAAGTGTTGAATCAGATACTTAGTTGTCCAATGATGCATCTCTACACCCTTTGGTCCTCCAACTGGATTAACACGCCATATGGGTTGCAAACCATTTTTTGTATCGATGATTGCGTGTGGTGGAAGCTTTGCGCAAAATGACTGTGGCGGAAATAAGAGAGTTAATTGAACAGCACCAAGAAATATTTAAAAGACACGGCCTAGTTTTGGAGCAGAGGAATTTGCAGTATAGAGGACCTTAAACTTCGCACACAAAACCAAATCTCTTATTCAGCCTCTTATTTACCCTATCAACCATTTTTGCGTCTCCCGAAAATCTTCTTTCAACCCGCGGGCACACACGATCCATAATCTTTTTGGATTCTTCCGACAGTTCACTGCTTTCTGTTACGACTATTGACGGAGGCAGACTTGCTTCGGGATTCTGATCTAAACCGGAACCCTCTTGTCCCGGATTCAGCGGCGGTGTGGCTTTGGGTGCAGAAGACTTTTTGAATCTAAATTTTTGAGCTTCTTTTACTCGCTTTGCGTAGGCTTTATAAGTTGGGTTTTGCACCTTCTTTATTTTTGGTCCGGCATTGCGATTTGTTTGCGATCTTTTGACGCCTCTTCCTTTTATCAGGCTTGATCTCCTGTTTCTGGCGCTACCCTTTCCGGATGCTGCGGTTGTAAAGTTCCATGTTGTCGCATCAGTAATGCCTGCGTAGCTCCTGCCGTTTGCATCATAGAAAGCCATTGCATCTATCTTTATGTAATAACTTATGGATGAATCGAGGTCGGCGACAGGATCGATAGTAACTGTAGTTGTTCCGCACCCCGTAACAGTGCCGGTAGCAGTACTGACCTGTTCGACTACGGAGTCACCGGAAGTTTTGTAAATGGTTACGTATCCCGTACCCGTTAGTCCTGTTGTTTCCGAAAAAGTAATTTCCAAATTCGATGTAGCGGTTACATCAGTGGCATTATCCGTGGGGGACAGAGTGGATGCTGTGGGATTGGTCTCGTCTGCAGTTGTAAAGCTCCAGGTGGTAGTATCAGAGATTCCCGCGTAATGATTGCCGGATGCATCGGGTGCAAAGTTTGAGTCTACTTGTACATAGTAAGCGGTAAGCTCATCCAGATCCGAACTGGGATTGATGGTAAGGTCAGTTGTTCCGGAGCCTGTTACACCGCCGGTTGCAGCACTTATTTGCTCCACTATCGAGTCGTCTGATCCTTTGTAAATCGTCAGATATCCTGTCCCTGTCGATTCAATGGTCTCGTTGAAAGTCATAGTCAGGTTACTGTTCGTAGCAATTCCCGTTGCATCATCCGCAGGCGTCTTGCTTGAAAGAGTTGGAGCGGTGGTGTCTGTTGCAGACTTATACCAGGCTATATCGCCCGACCATGATTGCTTGGGTCCGACGACAACATCCTTAATACCGTCTCCATCTATGTCTCCGACATGCAAGAAGCCGACATTTGTCTGATCGGCATCTATGGTTCGTTTTGTGAAATTGCCCGAGCCGTCATTTTCGTACCAAAGAACATCATCGTCATTACTGGCTACCAAAATGATATCGTTATCTCCGTCTCCATCCAGATCATCCACAAAGGCATCATCCGGACCGTCCACTCCGCTGGTGAAAATTTCATTCTCGGTAAATGATTCGCTGCCGTCATTTTCGAACCATGACAATTGGTCGCTTGTGGATATGGCTACAACATCAAGGTCATTATCGCCGTCCATATCTTTTACCTGGACTGCCTGAACGCTGGTGAATGTCGCATCAATATCAATTTCGGTGAAGCTCTCGCTTCCGTCGTTATTATACCATTGAACGCCGTCGCTTGAGGAACCGACAACGACGTCTATGTCGCCGTCTTCATCCAAATCCACTGCATCCACAACCCAGGCTCCGCTACAGTCACTGTCGATTGTTGTTTTTGTAAATGATTCAGATCCGTTGTTATCGTACCAAAGCACATCTCCAAGAGTGAAAACCATAACGACCACATCCAGATCATCGTCGCCGTCAACATCTATAACTTCCAGATCAACTGCTCCATTGATTGATGCATCGATTGATTTCTCGGTAAAACTTTCTGATCCGTTGTTGTCGTACCAAACAACTTTGTCTCCGCCGTTTGCCGCAGCAAGTACCACATCCAGATCGCCGTCTTCATCCAAGTCGATGGGATGCACCGTTTGCGGATCGGTAAAACTTCCATCGATGTCGGTCTTGGTAAAACTTTCCGATCCGTCGTTTTTGTACCAAACCACTTCATCATACGCGGTGTCCGCAGAAATAATATCTGCATCACCGTCTTCATCCAGATCGATAATGTAAAGAGTATTTGTTCTGTAGTTCGATTGAATCACGCTTTCTGTAAATGTAAGTACGGCTGCTATTCCCAAAGAAATTGGTACGAGAAGTATCAGTAATACGGCGCATATTTTCAGTCGGATGTGACTCATGAAACAGCAACGGGTTAATCGCTATTAGCGCACATGCTAGACAAAAAATCACTGCCTGTACATATAATTTATTCGGTGTGTTGGGTTTGGTTTACTTGGGGGAGCATTTTTAAAATATTGAAACCAAATTATCTCCGGTATTTGCATGCATATGAGTTAATTTTAATTATAATAGATGAGTTCATTTTGCTCGTTTAAATCTTCGGGGATGAATTGGTATCGACTTCGTGATTTCCTGAGTTCGATGTTTCTGTTCAGCTTGGCAACGGTAGCTGTTACCCACTTGTTGCACGAATAATTGCAAAAACTGCAAAAGTTCCTGAGGTGTTCATAAGAGCGTTTTCGCCTTCTTATGCCCTCGCCTAGTTCCGCTCAGCGGAACGCGCTCTCCCATTGATTCTCGCTATTTGGATAGAGCGTCATCAGCGAGACGTAACTTAACTTGATGTGATTGAGTCTACGTACTTAAGCATCAACCCTTCTTAGTACTTCTCGTTCTCTCTTTATTCTAAGAAGTATCAGAGAGTTCATAACAGTATGAACACTTACTTCAGCACGTAGCACCCGGGTTCAATTCCCGGCATCTCCACCACAGTATTATGGCTTCATAAAGCAATTTAAAGCTATATTGCTATAAATGACATAATATGTTATATTACATATGTCTATTTACCCCATATCATATGTCAGAGAAACCTAATGAAACCTTGGAAGAAAAAAATGCACGACTACTTGAGGAAAATGCCAACTTACAACAAAGGGTTGCAGATCTTGAACATGACTTAACTGTAATGAGATCGCAAGAACAACAGATGGCTGCATACCATCGTGGCTCTACTCCTGCACCAGGAGCGACGCATGCTATTGAAAAAATAAGGCATCAGCAATCTGATCAGATCCTCGAAGAGGGCGATGTGCAAACTTAGTTGAAATTCAGACTTATTTCCATTCTAGAATCAACTTGTTAAGTTGGTTCCAATTATTTCGTACAAGGTCCACCAAATCTTCTTTATATATCGCTACCATTGAATAAACTCAGATAATTATTGTACATGTACGATTGATCATATTTCTTATCTTGTTGCTTTGGCATCAAAATACCCAAATCAATAAAACGATCAATAACTGTTTGTGCCCCTGCTCGCGTGAAGCCTGTCCACTTTTGAACAAGTGCTGTATTTACAATCGGCTGACCGTATAACTGAGGAAGAACTTTTATGGCGCTATCAGATGCTCGTTTGCTGAGTGTCTGTATCTTTGCCATATCTTTCTCTTTAAGCACTGTTATTTTTCCAACAATATCTATGGCTTCGTCTGCAATTTCGATTACACCGTCCAAGAAGAATTCCACCCAGTCAGAAACGTGTCCAGTATGATACCCGAACAATTTTTCGTAGTAGATTTTCTGATGTTTTCTGAAATACGAAGAGAGAAACAAAACTGGTTTATCCAAAAAGCCTTCTTTCCACAGGTAAAAAGTGATGAGCATACGACCCGTTCTTCCATTTCCATCCAAAAAGGGGTGGATAGTCTCAAATTGAGCATGGAGGATGCCTGACTTTATCACTGTTGGTGTTGGGTCATTTGAATGCAAGTACTGCTCCAAATCATCAAGTGCTTTCTGCATTTCGGATACAGGAGGTGGAACAAAATGAGCATTATCCGGACGTGTTCCACCAATCCAGTTTTGACTTTTACGGAATTCTCCCGGATTAGCAAAGTGTGTCACTCTGGCGCTGTCCATAAGCTCCTTGTGCAATTCTCGAACGAAACGGAGAGACATAGGAAAGTCTTCCTCTCTTATTCGCTTCATACCATAATTCAGCGCCTGAATGTAATGGAGAATATCATCAACGTCTTCTGAAATATTTTCATTCATTCGTACCTCCGCTTCTATAGCATCTATCATCGTTGCTTTTGTACCTTCAATTTGACTGGATGCAGCCGCGTCTTTACGCAGGTACATAAGCAGAAAAAAATCTACATCGGGTAGCAATCTGGTGATTCCATCCAGTTTTCCCAGCAAGCGTGTCGCCTCAATATTTTTTTTGAGAATTTTTGCATTGAACATAAATCCACCCTTTGGCGGGAAAGTTTTTGGGATAAAGGCATCGAAGCCTTCTGTTTGCCTGCGCATAGTTCCCAGTATGATAGGTTCCATTAGGTTTGTTGGCATTGGAATAAGAATGTATACAAAGTATACTGGTTTGTATGCATTGGGTCAAGAGGTGAAAACAGCCTTAGAAAGCAAATTCTCAAGCATTTTTACTGATTTATTTATGATATGCTTTCATGAGTATGAAAATCATACTGGTCATTTCCGACTCCAAAGGAAAGAACATCGTCTTTATAACTGACGATGGCTCATCACATTCCCTGAGTGAAGCCATTAAACTTACAAGAGCAGAGAAGATACATGGTGTACACATTGTAAAGACAGGAAGAGGATCATATCTTCGTGGCAATCCCAATGAAACAGAAATGGACAATCTCGACGAACTTTCGATGTCAGCAAACCATGTGCATCTTTCTATTCGTGACTTCGCTTGCATTGCCTCTCTTTCAAGAAAGAAGCGCAAAGTCTGCTTACATCACCTTGAGCTTCATGGAAGTATGATTGAAGGGAGAGGAAACGATGTCATTTATGTAGAAGGGCATCCTCTAATCACACGCGAAAAAGTAACAGCAACATTGCAACCATATACGAAGATCATTCTCGCAGCTGCCAAAGAATTTTCCATTGATCCAAACATACTTGGGGCAATTCTCATTGACGAAGTAGCACGTGCAGCACCTTGGGAAAAAATATTGGATAAACTTGTCATTGTCGGGAGAAATTCATCAGCTGGCATAGCTCAAGTCACAATGGATACAGCAAAAGATGTCATCAAATCAGGTTATTACAATCCCAATCATTCTGACAAGAAACTGACACCAGAAATTATTCATAAAACATCAAGAAGACACATATATGACTATGTAATACAGCCACATCACAACATTCGCTTTGCTTCAGCAAGAATTAGGCAAACAATCGATTATTGGGAACATGCAGTAAATATTTCTCAAAAACCTGACATCCTTGGAACGCTCTATAGCCAAGGCTTAGGAGATCCGAAAGCACATCCTACTCCGAGCGATAGAGGCTTGCAGATTGCGGAGGAGTTTTATTCATTTTTTCAAGAAATTCTCAAATGATTACTTCGCTTTTTTGGTCGGCTTTTTTCCTGATGACAATGCTGCCCATTGTCCTGTACACAAGAAAGTGTAACCAGACAATACGCACCACTCTTGCAACAATATGGTGTTTCTCTGTAGTGATAGTCTATACGTATGCAGGAATTATATTTTTTTTGCTGGATTGAGACACCGTATGGCTTGATACCACTTTTTTTGGAACGTATTCCTACAAATTCTTAATCCTAAGACCCATTAAACTCCAATCTCCATAAATAATAATCGGGTATGGCATTGTGACCACAGACTTTTTGGCTTAAATAAGCCAAATAATTAATTTCTGTTATGCGATTTTTGTCGCCCAAATGACGTAGTGGTCGTACTTGTTTATTGGAATTTTCCCTTCCACTTTCTTCACCTGAAACTTGGAGAACATTTTCTCTACCTTCTGTTCATTAAAATGAAAATGTGGAATGCCAATCTCTGCACCTTTCGTGGGAATGAATGTATGAGATTCCACTTGCTTCCCATCTTTTCTATGATGACTCATAGCTAATCGTGGAGCGGTGCACAAAAAAATGCCATTTGGTTTCATGCTCCCCCATATTGTTGCGATCACTCGTTGTACATCTTTTTCATATACATGATGGATGACATTGATCGACAAGACGCCATCGAACTTCTCTTTGGGATACTTGAAGTCACTAAAATCTTCCAATGTAACAACAGCATGCAATCCTTCATCTTCCAGCCATTTCTCTGTGGCAATTACCGCCTCATTTGAACCATCGAATGCGGTAACATTGAAACCGTTCTTCGCAAGGTACACCGTATGCCTTCCCATACCACAACCGATGTCCAGCACCTCTGCGTCCTGTGGAAGCTGCTCAGCAAATTTCACTACATCAGGCATCACTTCTTTCCACGCAGCTTCCCCTGTGGCAGCGTTCATATTCTTCCAATAGTTGTGCAAATGCCCTAATGCCGATTGAGGTCTTTTTAAGGTCATGTCTCAGAATATCACAAACCCTTGCAACCAACATCTTTTTGTGAAGAACTTTACACCTCCATACAGAATATGTAGTAATCAGTTACGGCATCTCCACCAAATTTGACAAATAATTACAACTATTATATTGAATCTTTATCAAAGATTGCTACACTTGCTTGCCCTATTCTTCGGAATGGGTAGCTAGGGGTGTAGCTCAGTTGGTAGAGCATCGGTTCAGTGCTCCGCTAGTCGTTTGGCTCAGGGCCAAAAGAGACGGTTGGAGTGCCCCCGAAGGTCGCTGGTTCGAGTCCAGCCACCCCTACTTCCCCTCATCTGCATTGTGGATGAGGGGCTGTTTAGAATGTTGCTCCACTCAAGTATTTCAAGAGCCAACTGGTTCCAACTCTTTCCCACCATCTCCACCATCTACTTTTGGCTTAAATAAGCCATTAATTTATATATTTGTCAAAAGATAATAGAGTTGTATAATAAAAATATGTCTACAAACCTGCATTTACCCCTCAAATGCATCACTTTGGTGAGGTGAAATAGGATGATCGCAGGAGATTGTGTACTAACATTACTTCATACGGAGTCTTATAGCCAAGGCATTTTCGTGGTGTGT
>Ga0187833_10000910_pt1 | contig 34723 bp, 35 predicted proteins | sample ETNtaG_37_FD_167968 | JGI IMG/M metagenome (GOLD analysis project Ga0187833, IMG submission 167968) | Marine microbial and viral communities from oxygen minimum zone, Eastern Pacific Ocean - ETNP2014_SV_400_PacBio MetaG (Illumina Assembly) | ecosystem: Environmental > Aquatic > Marine > Hypoxic...
TTATCAAATCGCCAAAATTTGTATTTGAAAGGATAACCTGATGGCTCAGCTCTTCGCCGCCATCGAAATGGAAATTACAGAACAGAAGTTACACCACCCTTACCAGCACATCATCACGAATGAAGACCGCTTGCGGTATGTTTTCTTCTGCTTGTCTGACTTGCTCGTCCGAAATGTCGATACCGGTCACCATGAACTTTCTTGACAGTGTTTTTGTTGTTGGGATGCCAGTTCCGCAACCGATCTCAAGAATATCGGCCTCTTGCTGAAAGGAATCGAGAGTCATTTGGGTATAGAACTCACGTTCTGCCAGCCGAACGGTACCAGACCAGCGTTGGTATTCCTCTGCTATCTTGTTGTAGCCTGCGCGGAGAATCTCTTGGTATTTCATTTGCGGGAAGACTGTGCCGTTGAACTAAGCTGGATTCTGGGCTGCGGATGCAATCGAGTGTTTGGTGGGTTCGGAAACGATGCCGATGTTTTTGGGGCCATTGAAGGGAAAGGTAACCCGTTCAAAGGCAACCTGGTGGTTTCGGTAATAGCCTTCGATGGCTTCGAGCAGTTCGTCGCGGCCAAGCTTTTCATCCGACCAGAAATTGCAGCAGGGGATGAGGAGTGCCGGTCGCTGCAACGCTGCCTGTGCGACCGGGCGCGTGGCTTCGTCTGCATGTAAGCTGATGATCAGATCATAGTAGTCGGCCATGCCAGGTTCGAAATCGACGCGCCGATTCGGTACGCCCTGTAGTGTCCAGCCGTGCGGATCAACTACTTCGCAGTCGTAATTGTATTTCTTACGCAGTAACCGACACAGCATTCCCTGGCCACCGGCCACATCAGCCAGGTAACGCACGTTCGTACCGAACCTTCTCTGGATATAGGAAGCAACGATTTCGAACCGGTTGGGATCGCCATGAAATCGATGCTGGTTACTTTGAGTCATTGGTGTCCCTGATTGAGTAGCTAGACTTTGAGTGTGCGATGCTCGAACTTCCACCCATCCGCCGTCTTGCGCCACAGGTCATGATATACCCCGGTCAATGTGATACGTACCGACGCTTGTTGCTCGCTATTATCATGGGCCGTGATGATTACCATGACTCGAGTTCGAGCGGAGTCGTTCGTCAGTTCTTCAAACGACAGACCTGACTGGTGATGGTAACTGGTAATGTTCATGGGGATCTCACCATGCCTTTGCTTGGCCCACTGCAGAATCTCATTTCGACCGTCAAGTCTTATCTGGGGATCTGAATCTGTTGCGCCAGATAGTTCCCATACGGCATCTTCCGTGAAGAGTTTCGACCAACCATCGGCATCCCTGCCATCGAATGTGTAGGAGTACTCAGCAACTGCCTGCTGAATATCCAGTCTGTCTTGTGTTCCCATGTCTTGTTCCTCTCTAGCTTAAGTCATTGTACGCAGAATCCGTTACCTTCCGGATCCCGCATAAAGGTCCACTCTTCCGTGTAGGGTCCTATGCTGCGGGTTCTGGTTTCTATTTCCGAAGCGCCGAGAGCAACCAATCGACTCACTTCCGTTGCCCTGTCGGATGTATTTACGTCCAGATGGATCGGCGCAGTTTGTGTGGGAGACTTGTCCTTCTTCTCGAAGAATAACCGTGGACCGTTTCCCTGCGGATCGACAATTGCTGCTGCCATGTTCAAATCCAGCCCCTCGGCTTCCAGAGCTTCCAGGAATTCAGGTGGCACGGCCTGAATTCTGTAGCCAAGAACTGACGCCCAGAATGCTGCTAACAGTGGTGGATCTTTACAGGCGAACGTTATATTTCCGATCGAAGCCATTGTTGTGTCCTTTGATTTCTCTTTCCGCTTTTGGTAAACACATCGATTGAGGCGCTCGAGCTAAGAGCGTTCGTGCCTGGTTCCGTCGGGCTCGCCCGCACAGATCTTTAGTTCTCGGTCACATACCTCAGTATATCGACAACCTGGTCTGTTGTAGTCGCCCATGCCATCGCCGCCGCATCGACTTCTTTCAGAGGATGGATAATATCCTCTGCATGCAGGGTGATATATGGTTTGCCGGACGCAGCACAGTAACCTGCATCGAAGGCTGCATTCCACTGTTTGTACTGATCCCCAAATCTGACGATGGCCAGATCGCTTTTTTCTATCAGAGTTTTAGTTCTGATGGCGTTCACCTTTGCAGATTTGTGGTCGCGCCAATACTGTGCGGCTTCTTCACCGAGGCGATCACCGGCCGCGTCACTGGCTTCGTGATCCGTGATGGCTGACATGAAATCTATATCGAGATCGTGATTTGCGGCACCTTGTCTTATTTCTTCACGCCAGCCGGTATGAATTTCGCCGGACAGATAAACGGTCAAACTCATTTCTACATCTCCTCTTAGCTTGATGAATCCAATGTTCCGTTAAGTCCAGTGCCCGGTGCTCACCTGGTGTACTGTCCCACAATTAGGTGGCCTTAGTCGCTGGCCTATTTTATCCCTGGACTTCGACTGGGCGTCCCCGTTGTTCGTCGTTGTCGGGCGCCCGGCTAGGGGCGCCCGCCTAGCGTGCCCAACCCACGGCGTCCTCGCGCCTTGCCAGGAACAAAATGTGCCGACCGAATAATGACCACTTAATTGCGGGACAGTACACTAGGGGTTCACCAATCTGGCCAGGGCCTGTAACTCACTCCTATCACCGCCTGTCTCAGTCGCTAGTCGAGCGAAGGTCCATAACCGGACACGTTCCCCGCCAATGCCGAGTAAGTCTGTGAATCTGGCAATCGTGCCCGAGGGATCATTGCGCAATCTATCTTTACAGTTTAGCAGGTGCTGGGTCGCGTCATAGGCCGGATCACCATAGAAGGGTTTGGGATCGATCACCAGCCACGGCTCACGTTGTGCTCGCAGCACATTGCCCGCGTGTAAGTCGGTTGCCAGCATCACTTCCTCAACTGTGCTGTCCAACAGTTCCTTGTAGACGCGCAAGCCTGCCTCGGCCAGATCTTTATCCGGCCACTTGTCGGCTTGTTGTCTGGATTCTTCACTCCAGCTGGCGATCATTTCCGATAGCGGGCGAAATGGCAGCGGGAAGGGGGGCGCACGCCACAGCCGTCTGAGGAGGCCCGCGATCACTTCATCTTGTTCGACTTCCGGCAACATGCGAAGAGTTGTACCGGGATCACAGCATTCCAACAGCATCGCATTGAGTTCAGCATCCTTCTCCATAACGAATACGGTCGGATTGCCGTCCCAAAAGAGCAATCCATCCACTTCGTGACTGGCTTCCATATGGGGTAAGCCAAGTTTCAGAACTGCCCGTGTGCCATCTTTACGCCTGCAGGGAGCAACCCAGGAACAACTCGCTTCCTCGTCAATTGGCGAATCGACTATCAGGGACCATCGCCGGGTCACGTCATTTATTGCAGCGGGCAGTCCTTGCAGCCATGCGGAACCGTTGGGGGATCTGTTAGCTGCTGTCATGAGCCATTCGGGTATGATAACTTCAGACATCTAAGTGGTCCCACTCCATTGTGCAAAAGATTCGCCAAGCTCCGCCATTGCTCTACCAACTAACTGTGTATAAGTGAATCGACCTGGTTTATTATGCACTTTCTTAATGATATCAATCCTACACCATGGATCGTCATATGGCCGCATTAGTGCAGGGCGTTCAGGCTAACGGTTCAATGGTACACCTGATTGTTGAGAGAAATCCGTCTTTGCCGAATTTCAGATGGTCGATACAACCCTGGCCAGCGGCGGCGTCCCGCACAAACCTACCGTGACTATAAAGAGATTATCATGAGACACGTTCTTGCTGCGATCCTCCTGGGTGTCTGTGGCGGGAGTCTTCACGCCGATGACAATCTGATGATCATCTCGCCGCACCGCAAATCGATCCAGCGGGAGTTCATACCCCTCTTCGAGGCACACTACCACAAGACATATGACACGGAAGTCGAAGTCGACTGGCTCGACCAAGGCGGCACGTCCGATGACGTGCGATTTGTGCGGGCCAGGTTTGCCAATAATCCCAAAACCAGCGGTCTCGATATATTCTGGGGTGGCGGCACCACCACGTACCTGGAGCTAAACCGTGACGGGTTTCTGGCCAGCTACCAGTTGCCGCCAAACCTGTCTAACGAGGTCCCGCAGCAGGTCGCAGGGGTGCCTCTTTATGACGACAGCAGGACCTGGTATGCATCCGCCATGAGTTCGTTCGGCATCTTCTATAATAAGAAGATCCTGCAGTTGGACAAGCTGCCAACTCCAATAACCTGGCGCGATCTTGCCGATTCCAAATTCTTGAATCAACTGATCCTGACCGATCCGCGACGATCGGGCTCTGCCGCTGTGATGAATACGATCGTTCTGCAGAGCCTTGGCTGGAATGAAGGCTTTGAGCTGCTGGCAATGATCGCCGGTAACAACCGCAAGTTTACCCACTCCAGTTCCGACCCTATTAAAGCCGTCGTCGCCGGAGACGCCGCGGCGGCCATGGCCATCGACTTTTACGCAAAATCCAAGATCGGCGACCTCGGTCCGGAGAATCTCGGTTTCACACTCCCTCCCGGGCAGAGCGTGCTGGATCCCGATCCGGTGGCGATTCTGAAAGGTGCTCCGAATCGACTCGTGGCGGAACGATTTGTCAGCTATGTACTGTCGGCTGACGCACAGAAACTTCTGATATTGCCAAAGGGAACGCCGGGTGGCCCAAGAGTCGAAACCCTTGGCAGGATCGCCATCAACATGAAGTCCTACGCGCAGACCGTAGGCAAGCGCACCGACGACTTCAACCCGTTTGAGCAAAAGGCCTTCCTGATACTGGATCTTGAAAGGGCCTCCAAGATGCGCCGTGCATTCAACGATCTGATCGGCGCCACACTGATCGACACCCACACAGAACTCAAGGTCGCCTGGCAAGCGATCATAAGGAGGGGCTCCAAACCAGGGGAAGTCAAGGATTTCGGTCAGCCCCCGGTGAGCGAAGCTGAACTCCTCGACCACGCTGCAAAATGGGAAGACGATGTCTTTCGCAACCGGACCATCAACGCCTGGGTAAGGGCCTCCCGGGAAAAGTACCGAACCTTGGCGGGCGGCTGATTCGATGCAGGTTGTCTTCGAAAGCGTGAGTAAATCATACGGAGATTTCCCGGCAATTCGTGACCTCAATCTAACCATCGAAGATGGTGCTCTCCACTTCTTGTTGGGCCCATCCGGATGCGGCAAGACCACAACCCTGAGACTTCTGGCCGGCCTGGAAGAGGTCACCGAGGGAAAGATTTTTTTCGACGGCGGGGAGGTGACCCATACACCATCTGCCGAACGGGGCATCGGCATGGTATTTCAGAATTATGCCCTGTGGCCACACATGACCGTTCTAGAAAACATCGAGTATGGTCTTAAGCTGCGCAGACTATCCAAAGAGGAAGAATCGAGACGACTCGATGACGTCCTCGGTTATACAAAGCTGACGCAGTTCGCTGACCGCCTGCCGGGACAGCTCTCCGGCGGACAGCAGCAGCGGGTCGCGCTGGCTCGTGCACTCGTCATCCGCCCCAATGTGCTGCTGTTGGATGAACCCTTGTCCAACCTGGACGCAAAGCTGCGACTGGAGATGCGCGACAACATCACGAACATCCACAGGGAGACGGGCATCACTACCGTCTACGTCACCCATGACCAGAAGGAAGCCCTGTCCATGGGTACAGCCATCTCTGTGCAGAGGGCAGGTCGAATCATTCAAACGGATGCGCCGAGGCGTCTCTATCACTATCCGCGGACTCCGTTTATCGCTGGATTCATCGGTGAAACTAATTTGATTGCGGGCAGCTACCTGGGAGGGGGCAAAGTGGACACGGGCCTCGGCATTCTTGAAGCAGGCAGCCAGGAAGGGAAATTCCACAAGGGAGACAGTGTCATCGTTTCCCTCCGGCCGGAAGCCATCAATGTTCATATCGGTAGTGAACCGAATGACTCGGTCAATAGGCTCAATCTAAAACTCGAACGCTTGACGTACCTGGGTGACAATGAACACTTCCACCTGCAAACCGCTGACGGCATCGATATCAAGGCCAGTCTGTTCAATGTTTCGCATCACGACCTCACAGAGGGAGACACCGTCACCTGTTCGGTCGCACCGGACAGCCTGCTGGTTTTACACCCTGAAGAGGATTTGAGTTCCGGCACCTGATATCCATGTCACCTGTAACATCGCAAGAAGACTCCGGAAGACTTCGTCGACTCATTTCCAATACGGTCGGTTACGGCACCATCGGCTTGACACTTGCCATGCTGGTATTCTTCCTGATCGTTCCGGTAGGGCTGATTGTCGTCAAAGCCTTCTACAATGGCGAAGAATTCACGCTCGCATACTTTGAACTGTTATTCGACAATGATCTGCAGATGGAGTCGATCTGGAACAGTCTGTGCATTGGACTTTCTACAACCGTTCTAACGACTCTACTGGCGTTACCTCTCGCGATCGTCAACGCAAGATTCGAGTTTCGGGGCAAGGCTCTGCTCTCCGGCCTTCTGTTGGTTCCAATGGTAATGCCCCCCTTTGTGGGAGCGATCGGAATCCTCCGGTTCTTCGCTCGACGCGGTTCAGTTAATCTCCAGTTCATGGACTGGGGGTGGATCGACACTCCCATCGAATGGTTGGCAGGCGGTAATGTATTCTGGGCTGTCGTGATCCTTGAAGTACTCCACCTTTATCCAATCATGTATCTCAATCTCACCGCAGCTCTGGCCAATATCGACCCGAGCCTCGAAGAGGTCGCCAGTACCCTCGGTGTGCCAAGGTGGAAGCAACTCAAGGATGTCGTCTGGCCCCTCTCCCGACCCGGTTACTTTGCAGGCGCCATCATCGTCTTTATCTGGGCGCTGACCGATCTCGGTACGCCACTCTTGGTAGGTTATGAGGCCACTATGCCTGTCAGGATTTTTACCCTGGTCACCGATGTCAATGAGAACCCAATGGGTTTTGCTCTGGTGTTTTTCGTGATAGTCATGACGGTCGGCATCTTCCTTCTGTCAAAGCTTATCTTTTCAGGCAGGAAGTACGAGATGATGGCTCGTGGTCACGTAACGAGCGCTGTTCGAATTCCGGGAGCCGCCGGTAAACTGCTAATCTACAGCCTTCTGATCGGGACTGTGGTGGTGGCCCTGGTGCCACACATTACGGTGTTGATCACCAGCGTAAGCGACAGATGGTTCATGACGGTGCTGCCGGAACAGTACACCGGCAGATACTATGAAATGGTCTTTCAAACAGAACTATCCTTAACCGGCATCAAGAACAGTCTGATGTTATCCACAGCTTCAATGATGCTGGACGTGATTCTGGGACTGTTGATTGCCTACGTGGTCGTGCGCAAGCTGATTCCCATGGCCGATCTGCTTGACAGCCTGGTGATGGTTCCGCTGGCATTGCCGGGTATCGTATTGGCATTCGGTTATGTTGTCACCTATACGGACACCTTCCTTGATCCGTTGGAGAATCCCATACCCCTACTGATCATCGCTTACGGGATCCGACGACTTCCATTCATGGTCCGCTCAGCGGCCGCCGGATTACAGCAAACGAGCGTATCCTTGGAGGAGGCGTCAGCTACTTTCGGTGCATCCAGGTTCCATACGCTCCGAAAAATCATCATGCCGCTGGTATTTGCCAACCTTGTGGCTGGTGGTCTTCTCTGCTTCGCCTATGCCATGCTGGACGTTAGTGACAGCCTGATTCTTGCCATGAAGGACCGCTACTATCCAATCACCAAAGCCATCTACGCCCTGTTTCTGGAAGCGGGCTCCGGCGAGTTCATCGCCTCAGCCCTCGGTATGATTGGCATGTTGATATTGACTGCCTGTATCCTTGGCGCCTCGCTTATCCTCGGCAAGAAGATGGGAGAACTCTTCCGATCAGCCTAACCAGACCGGTCGGCTGCAATGATAGTGGTCATCCGTATTTTAAGTCCGTGCTTCGGGCGCCCATCTCAAGGTATTGTTTTTGCAGCAAACATTTCTACACTGTCGCATTAATTTCGGCAAAAACACCTATTTCGGGATGGACACTAGTTAGGTGTTACCAGTTTCTCGATCTTGAAGTCGACCTCTCATTCTTGGGGCGCGCTTGATTGACTTTGATATCCCTGCCGCCCACAACGCTGCCATTTAGCTTCTTTATTGCCTCTTCAGCTTCGGCTTGTACTTCCATTTCCACAAACCCGAAACCCTTGGATCTACCGGTATATTTGTCTGTTATTACATTCACCTGAGTGACCGTTCCATGTTCTTTGAACATTTCCTCAACATCAGCTTCTGTTGTTTCATACGACAGATTGCCTACATATATATTCATTTGCACACCTACCTGTAAGTTTGTGACGATGGAAGCCGGGAACATCCATATGGATCTAGGTCTGCGATTGCCCACATCAGTCAATGAGGACGCGATCGCAGTAAAAGTTGGTCTACGTCTTTGAGCAATGCAAGACCTTTTCTTGAGCCAAGGGTAGCATTTTGCGTAGTACGCAACAACAGTCGAATTCCGCAAGCAATGCGTCCGCCATGACCATAAAGACGAGTGCGATCACACCCCCGCGGCTATCTTTAATTCAGATGTAGTGAAGAGCGGCATGAAGGTAAGCCCCATGTTCTCCAGATTGTTCCTGCCTTCATGTTCCCGGTCAATCACGCAACACACCTGACTGATGAACGCACCTCCCTGCCGAAGTTCATTGACCGCATCCATGATCGCACCACCCGTTGTAACGACATCCTCGATGATCACCAATTCTTTGCCTTCAAAGTCACCACCTTCCACGATCTTGCATGTTCCGTGAGCTTTTGCTTCCTTTCGAACAAAGAGAACTGGGATTCCCGTGGCGAGAGACAGTGCCGTCGCTATTGGAATGCCACCCATTTCAAGTCCCGCCAGTTTGTCAAAACTCGAAGGCAGCATCTGGCTCATGTGATCCGCCACAGCCACAAGAATGTCAGGCCTGGATTCGAATAGGTACTTATCGAAATACTCATTCACTGCTTGGCCCGAGCGAAGCACAAATTCACCTCTAATATTGGAGATTTCGTAGATTGCTCGACCGAGTTCAGATTTCTGCATGACGTCTCCCAACGTCAGACGAATTTACAGGGCTGCAACTTCTGATCCCGAGAGCACAATTCGGTCGACGTTGGGGTGGGTCGGCTACCCCACGACGCCAAGCTTGCTGCCATGCCAGCACCAGGCGTGAAAAAGGATGATGTTGTGGCCTGATCCTGTTGGCTTTCAACCCTAAGGGATTGGCAAGTCAGCTTGCACCACAGATGTTACAAGCCAAGTGGGCGATCCGCCAATCAGACTGGTACGATATTCTCGGCCTGGAGACCTTTCTGACCCTGCGTAACGGTGAACTCGACCTTCTGACCTTCAAGCAGGGTTTTGAAACCCGTGCCTGAGATGGCGCTGAAGTGGGCAAAGACGTCCGGGCCGGACTCCTGCTCGATAAAGCCAAAGCCTTTAGATTCGTTAAACCATTTAACGGTGCCTGTAGTAGTAGACATAGTCATAACCTATTATTTCAAGTGTAAGTGAAGCCCTTGATGAGCCATTTGGCTGGAAGTGTTGCTATTACTTATGAAGAACAGAACGAGGTACTGCAGACACGACGTCGAAATGATGTGCATAAATATGAGACGTACTTTCTAGCTGGGCGGATTATATACAGCTTTGCCCGTTAGTCAACGAGTAATGTCTGCAATCAAGCCGGTGCATGGGGAGACTGTTTAGGTATTAATCGACGAACGGCAGTCGGTACAAGTCCGCTCACGATACATGGATGGCTGTCTCAATAGTCGCTACCAGATTCATGAACGAATGCATGCCGACGGTCAACAGTACTGAATCTGTTTTGATCCTTGCCATACCCAGCATAAGTCCAATCACAAATACTGTCAGCATGCCATATAGATCGTACTGCAGGTGAATCGCGGCCCACAGGGCCGACGATATCAACACTGCACCAACCGGTCTCACGAACGATGACTTAAGTCCGGATATCAAGAATCCCCTAAAGAATAGTTCCTCGAACAAAGGTGCGGCAACAATGAGTGCCAACCAAAGAAACCATAGTGACTCTGTGGACGTGTAAACGGCAGACATGAACTCCGGAACGACAGGTTTACCGAGTAGAAATGTGAGTAGATCGGATACGAATATGAAGGCAATGGTTACCAGCGACCAAAATCCAATATCGTTCAGGGAAACTGTATGCAAGCCCAGATAGTGCTTAATGCTCGAATTCTTCTTCAGTTTGACAATGCATAGAACAAGAGAACTACAGACAATAAGAGTTGCAAAGCTACAGATGGATAGGACGGTACCGTTTAGCTGAATCTTGGTTATCAAGCTTTCATATTCGGCTGGCGCCACATCTCCGTAATGGAATCCTATATATGCACCCATGGCGATCGCCTGAGTTATGGCAAAGGCCAGGGCGATTGCCAGTCCCCATAGCAGAGTTCCAGGTACCCCCCAAACGGCGTGATTCTGTTCTGAAGCTGAAGTTTTCGTATCCAGAGAATTCTCCGATCAGGTCAGGCTCTACTTTGGTCTCGCAATACAACGCCTTTACAGACTAACGATACAAGCCAGGTTCGGCTGTCGCCTCTACATTTCCATACAGGCTTCCACAGAGAGCCAGAACAGCGTGTCTCGTGCCGATACATTCTGTCCAAGTTGGCGAGGATCCCATTCGATTCCACTTACATCGTCGCCGCCGTACAGAAGCTGCCCGATCTGTACCCCCCGGAACTCGGCCACGGCAAAAAGCGCGGCTGCTTCCATCTCGACCGTTAGACATCCCTGATTGCGGCGGGTGGCCACTCTCTTGGGTGTCTCCCGGTAGAACGCGTCCGTCGTCCAGGTCTTGCCTTTCACATAGTTACACTTGTGGCGCTCAAGAACATCGGTGATCGCATCAACGGCCTCCGCGGTCGGATGTGCTTCCCGTTCCGGTGGCAAATAGTGGTAGGAAGTGCCTTCGTCCCGCACGGCGGAAGTGGGAACGACAATGTCGCCGCTGCCAATTGAACTGTCAAGCACGCCGGCGCCGCCACAGACGACGAACTTACGAGCGCCTCTGGCGATGACTTCTTCAAAAAGACCGGCGGCCAAAGGCGCACCGACCGGCGCAGGCACAATCCCCATTGCACGCCCATCGTATTCGGCGGCAAACACAGGCATTTCTCCCATCTCGGACTTGAGCGGGCGCAGGGACTGCAGGTTGAACCCCTCCTTTGCCTCGTCAATGACCTCCCTGAAGAAGCAGAGAACACAGTGCTCCGGCATATCGCGATGCTTGATTACCTTGCTGGGTTCGATGATGGCTTCTCGTGCCGGGTCGAATTCCAGCAGTGGAATGGGGTCCTTCATCAGTCGCTCCGTGTGCCGGCGATTCTATATGGGAAGAGGGTGGCCCGCATTACATCATGCATTACCGCGGGATCGTCGCGCATGATTCGGTCGGCAGCTTGTTCTGATTCAGCCTCGAATATCACCAGTCCGAAACTGGTCGCGTCCTCGTTCTGGGTGCGGCCAAATAGAACAACCGTCCCCTTCTCGGCAAGGTCCTGCAGATAGGCGAAGTGCTGTCCCAGCACAGGCGTCTCGTCCGCGTTCGGTCCATCGGTCAACATGCCCAACCTTACCGGCTTCAACACATAGAGGAACTGTTTCGTATCCGTCATCTTGCTTACCTTAAAGTAATTCGGTGCATTCTATCCAATGCGAGCACTGTACAGTTCGGCTTGCAGCAGCTTACATTACCCAGCGAGCCCTCGACTCAACATGAATGTCTTCAATTTCCAGCGCTTTGAATTCTGTATCCAATGATGCAACAGCGATCGATACCCAATCCAGATATCTTCCGCTATGGCCCCATTCAATACTGGACCCACATGTTCTACAGAATTTCCGAACGACATCTGCCGATGAATTGTATGAGGCAAGCTTCTCCATGTCAGTTACATAGTGCAAAGCCTGTCTCGGGAATCTTGCATAGGTAGCAAAAGCAGAACCATGTTGTTTCTGGCACATCCTACAGTGGCAATGTGACACTGCAACCGGCTCATCCGCCAATTCGAATTTTACTTCGCCACACAGACAACTACCCTTATACATCAGATTACCTCGGCGAACATGTAACGTTCGGCGGCCTGGTCCAACGGTACAAACGGTGGACCTGTCAGCTGCGAAGTTCTTCTATACTCTTGATCTTCTGTCGAGCCGCGCCCTCTGTCTGCCTGTTGCCCAGGTGCGGTTCGTCCGTCAGTCTTTGCTCAGCAGCGGCGACCTCATCCCTGTATTGCGGTAGCCAGTCGGCCTGGGCGACGAGCATCTCATCCGCCATCTGCCAGATTTCCGCTGGATTGCAGACAGCCCCCACCAGCGGGTCCATCATGAAGGCCTGACGCAACAAAGTCAGATCGCCATCGACAGCGGCTGCCACTGCCAGTCGTTGAACCTGAATGGAGACATTACAGACAGCTGCACAGCCAAGAGGCAGATCTCCCACCAACGGGATGTTAATGCCGAGCCGATCCACATATCCCGGTACTTCCACGATGGCATCCGCGGGCAAGTTGGTAATGCAGCCATTGTTCACAACATTGAAGTGTCCACGGTAGATTCGGCCTGTCTCTCTCGCTTCGATGATCCAGCTGCCGTGTTCCTCACTGCGATGTTTTGCATCGAACAGACTTGGCTGCTGCTGCATCCATCTCGGGAAGTCAGTTTCAAACCAGTTGCGATGCTCGGTACAAATCCTCAGGTAACCTCCGGTCTCTCCGTCTATCCAACTGTTGAGACTGATCCAGTCCACAATCTCATCGCTTCGCTTGCGGTACTAGGGAAGGTATTCCGACAGATGACCGTTGGATTCCGTGCTGAAGTAACCGAATCTTCGCACCATATCCACCCTCACCTTTTCGTTCTCCTGCATCTGCTTATCTTTTTCGAACAGTTGCAGCAGGCGCGGTGTCCAGTCATCTCCCTCGAACATCACCTTGATGTACCAGGTCTGATGATTGATGCCGGCTGCGACGATATTCACATCGTTCTTGGTAAGCCTTCTATAGTCAGGATGATCCTCTGCCACACCTTCGTTGATATGATCCTGAATGATCCGTACCAGCAACCCATGACCGCCCTGTACGCCGTGACACAGGCCCAGGGTATTGACATTCGTGTACTTGTTGGCGACCCAGGTCAACATGGCCATGGGATTGGCATAGTTCATAAAAAGCACATCACTATTGGCGACGGCTTCGATGTCTGCACAGAAATCCAACATGGGTGGGATGCCCCGCTGGCCATACATGATGCCGCCCGCACAGAGGGTATCCCCGACGCATTGATCGACCCCATATTTCAACGGGATATCGATATCCGTCCCGAAGGCCTGCAGACCACCGATCCTGGAGACATTGAAAACATAATCGGCACCTTCAAGGGCTCTCTTGCGGTCCAGACTGCGCGTTACAGTCGCCGGCAGGCTGTTCGCTTTGAGGTCCCTCTCTGCCAATTGGGCGATCATTGCCAAGTTCGATTCACTGACATCGTGGAACATGAATTTGGTGTCCTGCAGTTCCGGGACGCTTACGATGTCACCCATCAGTCTACGCGTAAAACCGATGCTACCGGCGCCAATTACCGCTACGGTGATTGCCATGCTGAGTTCTCCTCGGTGCTGCTGCGTTCAATCCTATGGTGGAATGTCGCTCAGATGTGTCATTATGCTTAATCGACGCCTGACATTGCCAGCAATGCTGGAATATTGGTTCGGTGCAGATCCAGCGAGGTGTACCAATGACTGAATCGCGAGGAAGGCTAGATGCGAGCAGCTGTTTTGTGTGCGGCCCGACAAACCCGATCGGGCTCAACCTGAAGTTCCGTCTACAGGACGACATCTGCCTGAGTGAGTTTACACCCGATCCTAACCATTGCGGCTACGACGGTATTACCCATGGTGGCATCATATTTTGCGTATTGGACGATGTCATGGCCAATTGGCTGTTCCTGAAGGGCATTCGAGGCTATACCGCCAAATGTGATGTGCGCTTCAAACATCCGCTCCCCACTGAATGCAGGATTTTGCTGGAAGGGCGATGTGTGAAGGTGCGCAGCAAACTGGTCCTCATGGAAGGCAAAGCTGCGCGAGCCGACAACGGCTTAGTTGTGGCAGAATCCAACGCCAGTTTCATGATCGAGTGAGCTCAAGGGGTTCGAGTGCTATCGAATAACCCAATATCTGACCTCTTGTTGCTCAAGAAACTCTTCCGCATCCCTCCCTTTCAACATAGCAAAAGTCGAACATGCCGGCTTCCGTGCAAGTTGCAGCAGCAAATGTGATGGACAATGCCTACTCCTCACCTGGCCAACCAGTGATTGGACTTAGAACATGGCCATCTACTCCTGGCTTACAATCGACGTCTTTTCTCCGGAATAACGTACAGCCCCCGTTAAAGGACTAAACGCAGGTTTCGAGGGATTAAGGCCCCAACAGATCCACCATCATTCCAACCGATACGGCATACTTGTTAGCACAGTTATAGCTCAGGATGGTTCTGAAGTTGGGAAAAGCCATATAGGTAAAGTCCTGCGAACTCTCAGCAACGATAAGTGCTGCCGTGAAATCAGCCTGCGGCAGGTCAGCACCGTTTTCATTGCGAACACCCAACTGTTGCCATGTCGCAAGAGCCATCTTACGGGTGTGATGCCTTAGAGCACGACAGCCCCCCGGCGTCTTGTCCGGTGTCAGGCCAACGAACTCGAAATCCTCTGGTAGCTGCACCTTCATTCCCCAGCTCTGGTCTTTGTGCCAGCCATTCTTGTGTAGATAGTTGGCAATTGAAGCCCACACATCAACCGGATCGTTCCAGATATCCTTGTGCCCGTCACCTGCAAAGTCCTCGGCATAGTTTAAGAAACTGGATGGCAGGAACTGGTTCTGTCCCATTGCGCCAGCCCAACCCCCCAGCATCCTGTCAGCTTCAATGTGCCCTTCATCCAGTATCTGCAGCGCGTTGAACAACTCGGCCCGGAAGAAAGAACTGCGACGAGGATCGTAAGCCAGGGTAGCGAGTGAGCGGATGACCTGGTAGGTTCCCTGATGTTTGCCGTAACTGGACTCCAGTCCCCAGAAGGAGATCAGGTAGCGGGGATCGACACCGTAGTGATCTCCGATTCGATTGAGGGATGCCTTGTGCTTCCTCATTAACCGGATGCCCTCTTCTACTCGTTGCCTCGACACTCGCGCAGTGAGGTATTCCTCGAAAGTCTGTACAAATTCCGGCTGGTGTCGATCGAAGCCGATCACCCTTGCATCCGGTTCAATGTCTGATAGAGCGGCTTCGATGGTGGTCTGGCGTATACCCCGCGCGAGTGCTTCCTTTTCGAGTTCTTCCAACCATTCATCAAAGGGGACCTCGGCCGATGCATTTGGGGATGGGTACACAATCAACAGGCACATCAGAAGTACCAGAGTCGGTGGTGAGTATGCAGCTTTCATGACGTACCCATATTCAATTGCCGGTTGAGGTGTAGTGTCTTACACCGAATTGGAATAGTGCCAGGGAGAAGAATAGGAATATTATCCCAGCCGCGGGCGATATTGACTGCAGCCAGGCAGGTGAGCCGAGCGGATCTGAAATGTGGAGAATGTTGACTATTGGAAAGTAGCTCACACAAGCTAACGGTATTATGTAAGTGAAGAACTTTCGGAACCAGGGTTGATAGATGTCCATTGGGTATTGTGCCGTCTGAACGCCGCCGTACGTCATGGTGTTCATGATCTCCAGCGATTCAACCGTCCAGAAGGAAAGGGTCGCCTGGCATACGATCAGACCGAAAAACAGACCTATGCCACCACCAACGGCGAAGAGCAGCAGACCGATATCACCCGGACTCCACTCAAGCTGCAGTTCCATGCATGCCCAGGTAAACACCACCACGCCCTGTATCAACCTGCCTACCCTACGCAGCGCCAACTCATGACCCAACAGTTGGAGAACAGTATTTCTGGGTCTCAGTAGGAGACGGTCGAAATTGCCGGTTCTTACAAATCTTGGCCCGAAGACGTCGAATCCAGTGGAGAGAGCATCTGCCAGTGAAAAGGTGACGTTGACCACTCCGTAGAAGAGGCAGACCTCGGCAAGCGACCAGTTATCCAGACTGCCGAAGCGCGCAAACAGTGCCCAGATGCCGGCAATCTCAATGCCCGTTGCTGCCAACTGAGCGAATGCTGACAAGAGAAACGAGGTGCGATACTGCATCTGCGCCCTGATTGAGATGAGGACAAAGCGCCAGTACATGGTCCAGCTATTCATGCTAGCCTCCCTGCACTACCATCGTTGCCATGCTTCGTGTATGGTCCAGCTATTCATGCTAGCCTCCCTGTACTACCATCGTTGCCATGCTTCGTGTTAACAGCCAGCGACCCAGCAACACGATAACGACAATCCAGAATACCTGTTGCAGGATGTCGGGAAAGGCCGCAGCAACGCTGATGTCGCCGACATAGATCCTAAAGGGCACATCGACTAATCCCCTGAAGGGCTGGAAATTCAGGAAGGGCTGTAACCAGTCGGGAAAGAGCGGCAGCGGAACAATATTGCCCGACAAGACGGTTACCAGTGACGGCATGATCCGATTGAGTCCCTCTCCGGACAGCGTCCAGATAAGGGCAACGTGCATCAGCATGGTCAGCGCAGAAGCAAGCATAACTGCGCAAAAGATCGACACTAGAAACAGAAGCAGTGCAGTCCAGGTCGGCGGCAGTTGCATGGCCCATCCATCCAACCCCAGTGCCGGCAACAGCAGCACGGCAACGATGAACATGGGTACACACCTCAAGGTAGTCGTGGCTGTACGCAATGCGATGGTCCTGCAGAACCAGAAATTGTACAGGTCGAGCGGCCTTGCCAGTTCATAGGATACGGAGCCGCTACGGATCATTTCAGCTATCTCCGTATCGATATTCCAGGGCAGTATGCCGAGCAGTGCCTGGCCCAGCCATACATAGGAAACCACCATGGTAAAACTCATCGGTTGCTCATCGGAGGTCACCGCATAGAAGGCTGCAAATATCATGATCCTTATCGCGCCCCAGAAAAGCTGGGTAACGAATCCTGCAAAGGCGGCAGCGCGATACTGCAGCAAGGTGCGGTAGCGTGCACTTATTACCGCAAAATATGCACGCAACAGTTCAAATATGTTGGTGGTTTTTGACATGGCTTGTCAGGCCTGCAGGCCTGTTTGACGACGTGTCCTTGCTGCAGACTGATCTATATCGTTGTCTCGATAGAGCTGGGCGATAAGCTCCTCAATGGGAGGGTGTTCCATCAGAAAGTCCTTGACGCGATAGCGTGCGGTGATGCGTGCAATCAACTCGGTGGCAGCAACGGCCTGTGGATAATACGCCAGATGCAGCACACGACCTTCTCTGCTGACGATTCTTACGTCAGGCTCGTTGAATTCAGGTTCGCCTTCGAATTCGATTTTGAGGCGTCTTTCTCCGCGCAGCTTGTGCCGCAAATTGGCAAGTGTGCCATCGCTCACGATAACGCCATTACCGATCACCACGATACGATCACAGAGCGCTTCTATATCGTCCATATCATGGGTGGTTAGAATCACCGTGATCCCCTCCTCCCGGTTGATCCGCTTTATGAATTCTCGGACAGCAAGCTTGGATACGGCGTCGAGACCAATGGTTGGCTCATCCAGAAACAGGATTGAGGGCCTGTGCAGTAATGAGGCCACCAGATCACAACGCATCCTTTGACCCAAGGAGAGTTGCCTGACAGGCATATCAAGTAGCACGGCAAGGTCCAGAATGTCGATGAGTTCATCTCGACTCTTCTCATAACGGCCTGCTGGAATGCGGTAGATATCCCTTAACAGATCGAATGATTCGATGACCGGAAGGTCCCACCACAGTTGCGTGCGCTGGCCAAACACAACGCCGATGTCGGCCACATGACGTTGTCTGTCCAACCACGGAGTCAGCCCGTTGATTTCACAGCGACCCGAGGTGGGTACCAGGATACCGGAGAGTATCTTGACCGTTGTAGATTTTCCGGCACCGTTGGGACCGATATAGCCGACCAACTCACCTGGTTGCAGAACGAAGTTTATTCCGGCAAGAGCCTGAATGGATCGATAGGAACGTTTTACCAATCCCCTGAATGCTCCTGCAAGCCCGGGTGTTCTCTCTGCAACCTGGAACGTCTTTACCAGATCTTCTACGATGATTTGCGGCATCTTTTCGCTCCGATAATTCACGGATAGAGATTGCAGTTGATAAATTGGATCGGAAAATCGATAAGCCTGGCGAAGCAGGACTCTTGTCCTCAGGCGGTGCGCTTCATCAGATAAGCGGCAAACAGAAAGCAGAGCACAATGGGTATCAGTGTTGCCAGCATGGGAGCGAAACCGAATACCATGCTGGCGGGCGTGAGTATATCCTGAATGATCTTGAAGGCGAAGCCGATAATCAAACCGGCCACAATTCTAAGACCCATGCTAACCTGACGCAGGGGTCCGAATACAAACGAGATGGCGATAAATACCAGGCCGATGGTAGCTAACGGTTGCAGGGTCTTCTGCCAGAAAGCCAGTTGATATCTTTCTGTGTTGAGGCCCTGCTTGTTCATGTAGTCGACCTTGGCTTTCAATTCGCTGATGGCGAGTTTGTTCGGGCCAATCAGGATCTCGCTGCGCAGCAGGTCCGGATCCACATCGGTATTCCACTGCAAACTGGCGAAGGATTCGATGTCGGCACCATCGCCGGACAGGTCCGTGGCAATGATATCTTCCAGCAGCCAGTATTTTTCCTTGTCACTCACATCGTGAAAGACTGCACGTGCTGCAAACAGCGTTCTGATCAAGTGTTTCTGTTCATCGAATATGTAGTGGGTGACCCCGATCAGTACACCTTCCTGCTGTGCCTCGCTGAAGTGCATGTACGTGTCGCCTTCTCGATACCAGTAACCGGACTCTGGCAACAGACGATCCGATAAAGCCATCTCCCTGTCATGTTGGCCAATCCTTTCCGTGATCGGTACGACATATTCGCCCATGGCCAATCCTACAAGCACCAACAGCAATGCCGGTCTGATCGCACTCCACGAAATTCGAGTGATGGAAACACCGGAGGCGCGCATTACAATCAATTCACTATTGTTGGCAAGGGTACCCAATCCCAGCAGCGCGCCGATCATGGACGCGTAGGGAATCAGCTCATAAAACCTTCGCGGTGTTGTGTACGCGACATAACGCACGGCCTCGGCAAAGGGGTAGCCATCCTCGATTCTTTCCAACTCCTCCATCAAGGCAAACAGGGTAACGATTCCGAGTAAACCAAGAATAGTCAGCACCATCATGGTGGTAACGGTCATACCCAAGTAGTTGTCAAGACGTTTCATACTGATTTAACGGCAAGTCAGTCCGGTGGGCGGATTGTGCACACCTTTGCACAACTGCCCGTCATTATCCGAAGGATGGTGGTGAAACGAGGACCGTTGAAAACTCCAAGCCGTGACCCTCGTTTATATTTGAAGTATATTATCCCGCAATACAAATTCATTGTCTTGCGGAGCATGCATGGAATTCAGCACAAGAATCGGTAATCAGGCAAAAATTAAGACGCCCTGCATAGTGGCTGGCGTCTATGACAAAAGAAAGATGTCAGCCACAGCAAAACTGTTGGATGATGCCAGCGGCGGCTATATCCAAACACTGTTGAAGAAAGGCGATCTGGCGGGCAGGACAGGTCAAAGTCTACTGCTGCATTCCGTGCCCGGTGTGAACGCCGAGCGCATATTGTTGATTGGATTGGGCACTAAGAGCACGCTCGACGAAAGAAAGTTCAGGACAATCATCCAGACATCGATCAATAGACTGAAGGAGACCAATTCAAGGAGTGCCGTAATCTGCCTGCTCGAGACCAAGGTTGAATCAGCGGATTCCCGTTGGAAGACACATCGAATCGTCGATCTGATCGAATACAATATGTATAGCTTCACGGAGATGAAAGGGAAAAGGAAAGCTACAAAGCCTTCACTCACTCGTCTGCAGATTCACGTTGCATCACGTAAAGACAGAACAGCGGTCGACAAAGCACTCACTGAAGGCATCGCAGTCGCCAAGGGCGTTACCACGGCGCGCAATCTAGGCAACCTGCCAAGTAATATCTGTACGCCTGCATACCTGGCCAGGGAAGCGCGCAAGATGGGCCGAACCTACCAAAGAATCACTACCAGCATCGTCGACGAAGCCGGCATGAAACGACTCGGAATGGGTGCAATGCTGGCGGTGAGCGCCGGCAGCGACAATCCGGCTAAATTGATCGTCATGCGTTACAGGGGCGCAAAGGGAGCAGTGCAGCCCTACGTAATGGTCGGCAAGGGATTGTGCTTTGACTCAGGAGGCATCAGTCTCAAATCTGCCGGGTCCATGGCTGAAATGATATACGACATGTGCGGCGCCGCCAGCGTGTTCGGCACGATCATGGCGATTGCTGAAATGAACCTGCCCATCAACCTGGTGGGAGTAGTCGCCGCCGCCGAGAACATGCCGAGCGGTAAAGCGACAAAGCCCGGCGATATCGTCAAGAGCATGTCCGGTCAGACCATAGAAATCCTCAACACTGATGCAGAGGGGCGCCTGGTGCTCTGTGATGCTTTGACATACATCGATCGATTCAAACCGATAACGGTAATCGATATTGCGACCCTGACGGGAGCCTGTGTGGTGGCACTGGGGTCCCACGCGTCAGGCTTGTTTGCCAACGATGACCATCTGGCGAATGATCTGACTAAGGCGGCCGATGCCAGCGGCGACAGAGTGTGGCGTCTGCCTATCTGGGAAGATTACCAGTCTCAGCTCACCAGCCGGTTTGCAGACATGGCCAATGTCGGCGGCAGACCGGCAGGCAGCATCGTCGCCGCCTGCTTCCTGGCCCGTTACACCAAGCGATACCGATGGGCTCACCTTGACATCGCTGGTACCGGTTATCAAGCAGGTGCCCGGAAAACAGCAACCGGAAGACCGGTGCAGCTACTGACACGATATCTGCTGGACCGGGCAGGAAGATCGGGGAGATAGTAGCTAGTGTACTGTCCCACAATTACATGGCCTTATTCGCTGGCCTATTTTGTCCCTGGGCATCGTTGCTTGTCCTTGTGGGTGCCCAACCCACGGCGTCCTCGCGCCTTGCCAGGAACAAAATATGCCGACCGAATAATGACCACTTAATTGCGGGACAGCACACTAGTGGTCGATAGGATTATGAAGGTGTGAGATGACCCGCGTGGACTTCTACCAGATTGAGTCTGATGAACCAACGCTCGATTTTACCTGCCGGTTGATCGAGACGATCTATCGCCAGGGACTTAAGGTTTACGTGCATGCTGAATCGCAGCAGCAGGCGCAGCAGTTGGATGATCTGTTGTGGACATTTCGCGCGGACCGGTTTATTCCTCATTCACTCCACGGGGAGAGCGATCGGGCACCCATTCTGATCGGATTTGACAAGGACCCTGATTGCCACAAAGAGGTACTCGTCAATCTATGCGGTGCCGTGCCCAATTTTTTCAGTCAGTTCGACAGGGTCACCGAGGTCCTACCGAAGGATAAGGTCAAGCGCGAGGCCACTCGAAACAATTATAAATTCTATCAGGAAAGAGGATATCCACTGCGATATCACAATATCCAGTCGAACTAGAAAGTCCCCTCTTCACACTCGCGTGTCCAGCCGAGTATTGGGTTCATCGACAGGATTCTCTGACCGCCTCCCGAATCTATTTGTGTATAATTGCGTCTTTTTTGTGTTGTGATGACCGATCGTAGTAACCATGGATAAGTACCAACCACAAAAGATCGAACAGGCCTCCTACAGGCAGTGGGAAGAAGACGGGAACTTTGCTCCGCAGGGAAACGGTACTCCCTATTGCATCATGATTCCGCCGCCCAACGTTACCGGTTCGCTGCATATGGGGCATGCATTTCAGAGCAGCCTGGTCGACGCTCTGATTCGATATAAGCGCATGCAGGGCAACAAGACCTTGTGGCAGATGGGGATGGATCATGCGGGCATCGCAACCCAGATGGTGGTGCAGGAACAGTTGGCAGCCGAAGGCACGAAAGCCGCCGATATCGGGCGGGAAAAGTTTGTTGAAAAAGCGTGGCAGTGGAAACATGAATCAGGCGGCACCATCACAAAGCAGATCAGACGGGTTGGGGCCTCCCTGCATTGGGACACCGAACGGTTCACGATGGATGAAGGATTGTCCAGAGCCGTCCTGGAAGTCTTCGTGCAACTGCATGAGGCGGGATTGATCTACAAGGGAAAACGGTTGGTCAATTGGGACCCACTCCTGCAGACCTCCCTCTCCGACCTGGAGGTGATATCGGAGGAGGAGAAGGGCCATCTGTGGCACTGTCGTTATCCCGTTACCGGTGGACCGGTCGAGGGCCGCGAATACGTGGTGGTGGCAACGACCCGTCCGGAAACCATGTTGGGAGACACGGCAGTCGCTGTTCATCCTGATGATGATCGCTATCGTTCCCTTGTGGGAACGGAGGTGGATCTCCCCCTGACTGGTCGGAGCATACCGATCATCGCGGACCACCATGTGGATCCCGAATTCGGGACCGGGTGCGTCAAGATAACCCCGGGTCATGATTTCAATGACTATGAAATCGGTAAACGTCACGACCTGCCCTTGATTAATATCTTGACCGTCGAGGCTGCCCTGAACGAAAACACGCCTGTGAAGTACCGGGGTATGGACCGTTTTGATGCCAGAGATGCAATCGTATCCGATCTGGACGATCTGGGCTTGCTTGAAGACGTGGAAGATCACACCCTGGCAATTCCCCGGGGCGACCGATCGGGAGTGGTGGTCGAGCCCTATCTGAGCGATCAGTGGTTCGTAAAGATCAGACCCCTCGCTGAACCGGCGATCGAAGCGGTCGAGAGTGGTGCCATCGAGTTCATTCCCAAGAGTTACGAAAACATCTTTTTTGCCTGGATGCGGGAGTTCGAGGACTGGTGCATCAGTCGGCAGCTATGGTGGGGACACCGTATCCCTGCATGGTATGACGAGGATGACAATATCTACGTCGCTCGTTCTGAACAGGAAGCGCGGGACAAATTCGCTCTTGATGAAGGCGTGCAGCTAACCCAGGACGAGGACGTACTGGATACCTGGTTCTCTTCCGCACTATGGACCTTTTCGACCCTTGGTTGGCCGGAAAAGACGGATCAACTGGAGACGTTTCACTCCACCGACGTGCTGGTAACGGGCTACGATATTATCAATCAGTGGGTGTCGAAAATGATCATGATGTCCCTCCGCTTTATGGGGGAGGTGCCATTCAAAAAGGTATTTGTTCACGGTCTGATCAGCGACGCCGAAGGGCAGAAGATGTCCAAATCCAAGGGCAACGGTCTGGACCCCCTTGATATCATCGACGGGATCGATGCCGATTCTCTCGTGGCGAAGCGAACCGATAACCTGATGCAGTCCAGCATGACCGACCGTATCGAACGAGCAACCCGCCGTGAGTATCCTAACGGCATCAGTGCATTTGGCACCGATGCACTCAGATTCACTTTCTGCGCCATCGCCACCAGTTCTCGCACCATCAAATTCGACTTACACCGGGTGGAAGGCTACCGCAATTTCTGCAACAAGCTCTGGAATGCAGCAAATTTCGTTATCATGAACACAGAAACACTGGAAGGGGACGACGCCGCTGACGAGAGAGAATTATCTCTGGCTGACAGGTGGATCACATCCATCCTGCAATCGACCATCGAGAAGGTCACGCTGGCCTTGGACACGTACCGCTTTGATCTCGCTGCCAAGGCGGTGTATGAATTCGTCTGGAACGAGTTCTGTGACTGGTACCTCGAACTCAGCAAACCGGTACTCAAGCCTGACCAGTCAACAAAGGCGCAAATGGCCGGCACGCGGGCGACCCTGGTCAATGTACTGGAAACGGTTCTGCGACTTGCTCACCCATTCGTACCTTTCATCACCGAGGAACTGTGGCAGAAAATCGCACCGAGAGCCAACATGTCGGGAACGATCATGCTGCAGATGTATCCGCTCGCTAACGCAGCACTGGTGGACCTTGACAGCGTTGACGATATCGACTGGATAAAGAAGGTCGTCAACGGCATTCGCAATATCCGCGGCGAGATGGATATCTCCCCTGCCAAGCCGATCCCCGTGTGTTTCTCCAATGGTGACAGCGAGGACAAGCGCCGTCTGCAGGAGAATGAGCCTCTTTTGCAGTTTCTTATCAGGCCGGAAAGCCTTACCTGGCTGCATCCCACCGACAAACTCCCCATTGCAGCGCCCCATCTGGTGGGGGAGATGGAGGTGCTGGTGCCTATGGCTGGGTTGATCGATAAAGAAGTTGAAATCGTCAGGCTGGACAAAGAGATCGAGCGAAAACAGAAAGATCTGTCCCGATCTGAAGCAAAGATCGCCAACCCCAATTTTGTCGACAGAGCACCCCCCGAAGTGGTCGGCAAAGAGAGGGATAAAGTGTTGGATCTAAAGTCGGCCCTGCAGAAACTGCAGCATCAACGGCGCCGAATCGATTCACTTTAGCACGCATGCTCGCGTGAGATGTGCGCTCTGACGGCTTTACGAATGCGGATTATCAATCGCACGCACCTGATTGGACCACCAACGGGTACAAGCTCGAGCAGAATTCTGCACAATTTTCGACCAAAATTGATCAAAAAGACTTCGACAGAGATACTGAATTCTGTCTTAATGCGAATCATGCAGACGGTGGCGACATCGAATAAGCATATCAAAACAGAATAAGAAGAGGTCGAATGCGATGTCTGAACGACAATCTGGGACCGTCAAATGGTTCAATGATGCGAAGGGCTTCGGTTTTATCGAGCGGGAACAGGGCGAAGATGTATTTGTACATTTTCGTTCCATCCGAGGTGAAGGTTACCGGACGTTAAAACAAGGCGCCCGCGTCGAGTTTGAGTTATCTGAAACGGAAAAAGGCTTTCAAGCGGAAGACGTTGCTGAAATATAGTTCGTGATGAGTTCAGTGATGAGTTCGGTGACTAGTTCAACGAACAGTTCGGTAAACAGGAGTGATCTGAATATAAAGTAAAGGCCCGTTTAGTGCGGGCCTTTTCTTTGTGGGTGGCGCCATCAGGAATCGGTAACGGTCATGACTACCTTGCCAAAGGTGGCATCTGAGGCGACCAGATCGTGGGCTGCACCAGCTTCTGTGATGGGCATGCTGGTATGGATGATGGGTACGATTTCAGACGACTCCAGTTTAGGCCAGACTTTCTCTTCCATATCCGCCATGACACGCGCCTTAGCTTGATCGGTTCTTGTTCTGAGGGTAGAACCGATCACTTGAAGACGCTTGCCCAATAGCATGGGCAGGTTGATTTCAGTAACTCCTCCACCCATCAATCCGATCAGCACAAGTCTGCCTTCGAGCCCCAGCAGGTCAAGATTGTCCTTTAGGTAGCTGCCCCCAACCGGATCCAAAATCACGCCAATGCCTTCTTGGCCGGCAAACTCTCTGGCCTTGTCCAGAAATGGTTCCACGTGTCTATTGCTGCCGGCATCGGCACCCAGGGCAAGACATCTCTGTAGCTTTTCATCACTTCCCACCGTCACGTAACAGGGGCTGCCAAAAGCCTTGCACAACTGAATTCCTGCAGTTCCAATACCACTGCCACCGGCGTGAAGAATCACTTTCTCACCTGGCGTCAACTCTGCTTGCATAAACAGATTCAGCCAGACGGTGGCAAATACTTCAGGCAGAGAAGCCGCCTCTGCGAAGGAGAAGCTGCCCGGAACAGGCAGTACACTCCCCTCGTGGGCGATCGCGTACTCGGCATAGCCACCACCCGGCAGAAGTGCACAGACCCTGTCGCCCAGCTTCCAGCGATCCACTTCCTTGCCGACCTCGGCAATTTCTCCTGCACACTCCAACCCCATGATGGTACTGGCGCCCGGTGGCGGTGGGTAGAATCCTCTTCTCTGCATCAGGTCGGCGCGGTTGATCGCTGTTGCGTGGACCTTTATGAGGACCTGACCGGTACCCACTTGGGGTGTTTCAGTCTCCTGCCAATACAGTTGTTGGTCGTCGTCGATCAGTATACCTTTCATCGCTGAATTCTCGATTGCTTACTCATTCTTGGAGAAGTGGTTTCTCCGGCCACATGGTGCCGGCCTTCAATAGTGAGGAGGTGGTGGTTCCGGCTCCTCCGGCAGCATGCCTATCACTTGTTGTAGCTGTTCGGTCACGAGCTGCAACTGTTTTGTCAGGCTGCTGATATCCTTCTGATGCACAACCAGCATGTCATCCAGTCTCAATAGCAGATCTTCCTGAAACGTGACTTTAGTCTCCAGTTCTTCGAGCCTGTCCTCCATCAACTTCGTCATGCTCTGACCCCGTCTCTTCTGCAACGTTAATAGCCAACGTCAATAACGCATTCGCACCTTTACGTCCCTGTTATGCAGATACTCTTTCAATTCCCTGCAGGTGTACTCTCCGAAGTGGACCATGGAAGCCACCAGTGCCGCGTCGGCGCCGCCTTCAGTGAGTACTTCATAGAGATGCTCCGGTGTACCTGCGCCGCCGGAAGCGATTACCGGTATAGAAAGCGCGTTGGCTATCATGCGCGTGAGTTTGATCTCGTAGCCCTGCCGCGTGCCATCGGCGTCGATGGAATTGACGACCACTTCACCGGCGCCCAGTTCCTCCCCTTTGAGCGACCAGACGAAGGCATCGATCCCCATGGGAGTTCTGCCACCGTCAATGACAATCTCATAGCCGCTGGGGAACGTCCGGCTCTCCTTCACCTGTCTGATATCCATGGACAATACGGTGCTTTGACTGCCGATGGCATATGCACACTCGGCGATCAGCTCCGGCCTCTTGACCGCGGCTGAATTGACATTGATCTTTTCGGCGCCCGCCATTCTAAGTCGCGTAGCGTCGTCAACACTCCTGATACCGCCACCAACTGAAAAGGGTATGAACGTCTGGGCGGCTACCTCTTCCACCACGTCGATCATGATATTTCGCTTCTCACTGGACGCCGTGATGTCATAGAACACCAGTTCATCCAGACCATCTTCATAATATTCTCGGGCCTTGATCACCGGGTCGCCAATATCCCTGGTGTTGACAAACTTGACGCTCTTGGCCAGCTTGCCTGCCCTGACGTCCAGACAGACGATCAATCGCTTGCTCAACATAGTTCCTGTCTCCAAAACAGGTGCACTTATAGAATCGTCAGGTGGTGAGACAACCATCCCAGTGAGCGAATCGACTCAACACTGACAATCCGAAACGCCCGCTTTTTTCCAGGTGGAACTGGGTGGCAAACAGATTCTTTCTGCCCAATGCAGAACAGAACGAGGTGCCGTAGTCGGTCACCGCGTAAACATTGCCCGCGTGGCTGGGGCGAGGGAAGTAAGAGTGCACAAAGTAGAACTCATCACCATTTTCGACGCCCTCCAGCAAGGGATGGGGTTGTGTGACTTCAACGCCGTTCCAACCCATATGGGGAACTTTCAAGGTGGGATCGTCCGGTTCAAAACGGGTGCATATTCCCTCAACGATACCGAGACAATCCCTGTCGTCTTCTTCGGTATGTTCAAGAATGATCTGGGCACCCAGGCAGATCCCCAGTATCGGTGTACCTTTCTGGAAAGCCGATAGCAGAGCCTTGTCCAAACCCCTCTCTTTGAGCGTGTCCACTGCACTGGTGGCAGCACCGACACCCGGAAAGATGATTCGTTCCGCACTCTCGACCAGGCGGGGATCGGCAACGATTTCAGCCGTCAGGCCCACCTTGCGACATGCCCGCTGAACACTGCGTAAATTGCCGGCATCATAGTCAACGATGGCAAGCACTTGGGCCTCTCGAAGGGCAAAAAAAGAGAGCGGCATTATAGGCTATCTGTTCTGCGTAAAAAGGGGTTGGCGAGAATATTTTTTGTGCCGGGCCCCATTTGCTTTTGCACTGGATCAGGGATAATCTGTATCATTAGTATGATACAGATTCGAGTGGGATTGTGATGATGAAATTAGATCTGGATGACTCATCCAAGACGCCTGTTTTCCAACAAATCGTCGATCAGATTCACTTCGCCATCAATACCGGCGAGCTGAAAGCAGGGGATAAGCTGCCCAGCATCAGGGCCTTGGCCAGCGAGAATAATCTGGCCGCCAATACCGTTGCCAAGGCGCTGCGGCAACTGGAGTTTCGTTCTGTATTACAGGCAAGGGACCGCAGTGGCTACGTGGTTGCAGACAGCGACTCGAACAGTCGCTACCAGGCCAGGGGCGTATCTGCAGACAAGGGAGAAGTTCACCGGGTGGTGGACAATCTGGACGAAGGCATCTTCGGCAACGCGTTCTGCAAGATAACGGAAGATTATCTCGGTGGCGACCCTGACAGATGCAATGTCATCCATGCCGATGGCAGCGGCACAAAATCGATCATTGCCTACCTGCACTACAAGGAAACCGGCGATGCATCGGTTTTTCACGGCATTGCCCAGGACAGCATCGTGATGAATCTGGATGACCTACTCTGCATCGGTGTAAACGGGCGCATCGTGATCTCCAACACCATTAATCGAAATGCACTTAACTGTCCCGGCGAAGTTATTGCTGCCTTGATCGAAGGCAGCGAACGGTTCCTTGCCGAGTTGCGACAGTGGGGTGTCAACATCCACAGCGGCGGCGGGGAAACGGCCGATGTAGGTGACCTTACCGGCACGGTGGTCGTGGACAGTTGTGCCGTCTCCGTGATGAGGAAGTCTGACGTTATCACGGGTGATCGCATCGGAACGGACCTGGCTATCGTCGGACTGGCCTCCACCGGCAAGGGAACATACGAGACGGCTTCTAACAGCGGCATCGGTAGTAACGGCCTGACCAGTGCACGACACGACATGCTGCGTCACGTGTACGCAGAACGCTACCCGGAATCGTTCGATGCCAACGTTGCCGCAGACCTGGTTTACTGCGGCCCTTACGATCTGACTGATCCGCTGCCGGATTCCGATCTGACTGTGGGGCAAGCCTTGCTCAGTCCCACCAGAACCTACGCGCCCGTCATTCACAATCTCCTGGCACAGGACCGTGATGCCATCAGAGGTATCGTTCACTGCTCTGGGGGTGCCCAGACCAAATGTCTGAAGTTCGGCCGTGGTGTCCATTTTGTCAAGAACGACCTGTTCCCCACGCCACCTGTATTCAGGGCCATTCAGGCTGCTTCCGGCACCGAATCCAAGGAGATGTACCAGGTATTCAATATGGGACATCGCTTGGAGATCTACTGTGAGGAATCCAGCGTGAACGAAGTGATCGATGTGGCGGGATCATTTCATATCGAGGCACAGCAGATCGGCCATACAGAGGCAAACAGCACGGCAGCCAATCGACTGACAATCGTGCATGACGGCACTACGATCGAATACTGAATACGATCGCAGCCAATCGACTCGCTATCGTCGGTGACGGCACCACGACCCAGTACTGAACAGGATCGCAGCCAATCGACTGCCTATCTTCGGTGACGGCGCCACGATCGTATACCGAATAGGATCGCAGCCAATCGACCGCTTATCGTCCTTGACGGCACGATCTAGTACGGAATCGTCTTTTGATCGCTCCCTTCTGGCCTCAGGCGGTGCAACGGTCACTTGGCTATGGATAATCCGGAGCGACAGTATTATCCTTTAACCCCGCTTACTACTGGGTCACTGTGAGGCCCAGCCCTGAAATCGAGAGTGTTGCTATGGACTTTGAAAACTGTCTGCGGATATTGTCAGAGAGAGATGGATCGGATCTTTACTTTTCCACCGGAGCGCCCTGCAGTGCCAAGTTCCACGGCACCATGGAACAATTGGACGACGTCGTCCTTGAGCCTGGTGATATAGCCAAGATGGCCCACAACATCATGAACGAAGATCAAAGGGCTGAGTTCGCCCACAGTCCGGAGATGAATTTGGCCATCTCCAAGGAGGGACTGGGTCGATATCGTGTCAATATATTCCAGCAGCGTAATGAAGTTGCCATGGTAATCCGCCTGATCGGTGATACCTTGCCCAACTACAAAGATCTGGGGCTCCCAGCTGTGCTGCCGAAACTGATTATGCAGAAGCTGGGCATCATACTCTTCGTCGGCGGCACCGGCTCGGGAAAGTCCACTTCCCTGGCGGCTCTGATCGACTACCGCAACAAGAACTCCAAAGGTCACATCATCACGATCGAAGATCCGGTCGAATTTACTCACCACCATCAAGGCTGCATCGTCAATCAACGGGAAGTGGGTACTGACACGCTTACCTATGAAGATGCGCTCGCCAACACTTTAAGGCAGGCGCCCGATGTCATTCTGATCGGTGAGATTCGACACAAGGAGACCATGGAACATGCCATGGCTTTCGCCGAAACGGGTCACCTCTGTTTATCGACATTGCACGCCAATAATGCCAACCAAGCGATGGATCGTATCATCAATTTCTTCCCGGAAGAGCGTCACGCACAGTTGTTAAAGGACCTGGCATCAAATATGAGAGGCATCATCTCCCAACGCTTGATTCCAACTGTTGACGGCAAACGCGCGGCCGCCATTGAGATTCTGCTCGGAACGCCCAGGGCAGCAGATCTGATCAGCAAGGGTGACGTGCACTCGCTGAAAGAACTGATGGAAAAATCGGGCGATGCGGGCATGCAGACTTTCGATATGGCCCTGTACAAACTGTACAAGGAAGGCAAGATCAGCCTGGAAGAAGCACTCAAGAATGCTGACTCCAAGAACAACTTGCGTTTGAAAATTACTTTGGATGAGAATCCAGAGGCCAAGAAACGTAAGACTGAAGCAGATCAGTCCAGCGCTAAGAAAGCGCAGGCAAAAGAAGTGCCCAAGCCCACAGAGGAGAAGAAAGAAAAACCTGCTGCCCAACTCGGATCCACGATGGGTGATCTTTCTCTGACGCCCATTGATGAAGGAGAAGAGGAGGAGGACGCAGCGGCGGGCTAGTATTTCAGCTCCCTCTTCCGTTTCTTTCTCTATCGCTGCCGAGACACTCAACCTGGGTGACGGATGGCAACGTAATATCGCACTTACACCTTCTGTGTAAATCTATCGCTAGTTACACAATCTCTCGGCCAGTGCTCAGAGCGGAGTTTGTATGTACGTTGTACTGATCATCGCCGCCCTCCTCACCAGTTTCATATCCGGCGTGTTGAGCATGGCGGGTGGAATGATCCTGATGGGTATCTTTGGTCTGTTTCTGTCGGTCCCGGCGGCGATGGTGCTGCACGGCGTAACGCAAACAGCTTCCAACGGTTCCAGGATCTGGTTGTATCGGCACGATATTCGATGGTCGGTGCTGTTTCCCTATGCTGCCGGTGCCGCAATCTGTCTAGCAATCTTTACAGCATTTGCATTCGTACCCAGTAAAGGATTGCTCTTTATACTGATCGGCTGCTTCCCGTTTCTGGCTATCCGCCTACCTCGATTCATCAAATTGGATATGGAGCGCACACCTGTATCTCTTACCTGCGGCTTTATAGTAACTCTGGCGCAACTGTTGGCGGGAGCTTCCGGACCGATTCTGGATATCTTCTACAACACAAGTAGGCTGACTAGATTCGAGATATTGGGAACCAAAGCCATAACCCAAACGTTGGGGCATATCATCAAGCTGGTATATTACGCATTCTTCATCTCCCTGGCTGTGGATATTCCGATGTATGTGTATCCGCTGGTAGTGGTCGCCGCGATCACTGGGAATTCTCTTGGAAAGTTGGTGCTGGAACGGATATCCGATGTTCAATTCCGCACCACCGGCCAGTACGTCATCATGGTGATCGGCGTCTTCTATATCGGTAAGGGGATTTACGAGCTGGTTATTCCACTGGTTTGATTACAAACAGCAGATCGCCTTCGTTGACCTGTTGGCCATTGGGGTGATTTATGCGCGTGACTTCATACTTTTGGTCAGCAGGATAGATCTCTACACCATCGCTCACAAAGCTCTGCAAGGTTATAGCAGAGAATATCTTCATTGCCTCAAGCAGGCAGATCCGTTGTCCCGTGTCGATGACATCACCCACCGAGACATACTCAGGTTCCGACGGCGACGGTGTTATGTAGAACAAACCGGTCGACGGTGACACCACCTTGAGTTCGCTACTTCCTTCAATTTGCAGAGAGGCAATATCCACACCCTTGTCGACAGTGCCTGATGCTTCCGAGATCTCTTTGATCAGCTCGCCTGCATCCGTGCGACTGATAAACTGAGGCAGGAATTCCGTATCGTAAGCGCCGTTAATATACTCTTCATCCGCCAGAATCCGTTTGATCAGACTGATATTGGTACAGATTCCGTTGATGACGACCTTGTCAAGATAGGCTCGCATCCTGTTGATCGCATCAATTCGCTCTGTTCCCCAGCAGATGATCTGAACGATCATGCTGTCGTAAAAGGGAGACACAGAGCTGTCTTTGGCGATGCTGGAGATCAACTGGATGTGCGGTTCTTCAGGTAGTATGCACTCGGTTATTTCTCCTGGCATGGGCTTGAAGGATATGGTGCCGTCAACGGCGAGTTCCACTTTTTCGGCATTCACTCTCACTTCCAAAGCATAGCCATTTTCACTGACTTTGAGATCATCAATGGAATTGCCACAAGCTATGTCGAACTGCGCCTTTACGATATCGACCCCGGAAACCACCTCCGTTACCGGATGCTCAACCTGTAATCTGGTATTCATCTCCATAAAGTAGACTGACTTGCTCGGTACATCGTAGATAAACTCGACTGTGCCAGCACCTGTATAGTCAACCGCAGAAGCGATCTCCCGGGCGTGGCTGAAAACAGCCTGCTTCAATTCATCCGGCAAAACAGTCGAACCGGACTCCTCCATGAGTTTCTGATTGTGCCTCTGTACGCTGCAATCCCGCAGGCCCAGGATCTTGGTAGTTCCGTGGGTGTCACGCAGGATCTGCACCTCAATATGACGCAGAGACGTAATGAATTTCTCTATATAGATGTCGCCGTTACCAAATGCATTTCTCGCTTCAGTCGTCACCTGGTGAAACAGACTGTGCATCTCCTCGGGTTTCTCGACTACCTGTATGCCCTTACCGCCACCACCATGCACAGCTTTGATCATGACCGGATAGCCAACCTGATCAGCAATCTCCGCGGCCCCCTCAGAAGACGTGATAATGCCATGGCTTCCCGGAACAACGGGAACACCGATCCCCATGGTTGTGCTGATGGCATTGGATTTATTGCCCATGGTTTCCATGCTGGTTACCTTGGGTCCAATGAAGTTGATCTTGTGATCCCTGCACAGACGTGCAAAGTTGGGATCTTCCGACAGGAAACCGATTCCGGGGTGCAGGGAGTCTACTTTTTCATCCTCAGCAATTCTGAGCACACTCAAGGCGTTCAGATAACTCTCGTCAGACGTATTGCCTCCGATGCAGATTACCTTATCCTTACCATTAGCAGTTACCATATCAACTGCTACCGAATCCATATCCGGATCGGACTGAACCAGCACTATCTGTACACCCATCTCCTGAGCCTTGCGCACCAACTTCACCGCCGTACATCCCCGGGCATGAATCAACGTCTTGATTATCGGTTTGACCAGATCGCTTTCGACCGGTTTCTTTTTCTTGTTCTGTGGGCTCAAAGGCCTGAAGGCGCCCTGCATGATCCGCTCGACAACTTCTACGACGGTCTCTGTTGGCAGAGGTATATCGGGATCGACCTTGCGCAACTGATCATCCAGCTTCTCTGCAAATGGATGCTGAACCAATCCCCTCATTGCACCTGTTGTAAGGGAAAGGTAGTTGGAGAGGGTGGAGGTACTGGGCAGATTTGATTCTACGACTTGACGTCCGGCAAACCCCATGGTTGTACCGGAACAGTAGTAGGTCTGAACCAGTGGGTGAGTCACAAAGCTTGCCTGAGCGCCACCGGTACAGTCGCCGAATCCGAACATGATGATTGGTAGATCGTAATCCCTGATAAACCGGGTAATACGATCGTTCAGTACCGGCATGGAGAACAGAACGCTGGCGCCCTCCTTGGTCTGCATGCCACCGGACGAGATAAAACAAACAACAGGCAATCGCTGCACCGAACACTCCACCAGCAGCTTGCAGATCTTCTCACAGCCTGCCATGTCGATGCAGCCAGCTTGGAATTCAAGATTGGTGATGACTACTCCGATACGGTGACCGTTCTTCTCCTTGCCCGCGTTGAACGTACCGATGCCGGTGATAATCCCACAAGGAGTTATCTCTTTGGCCAGCGCACTTTCAATAGCCGGTCTGAGCGTAGGGAAAGCGACCGGGTCTGCAGTCATCAGGGTGTTATTGTGTTCCTCAAATTCGGTAAGATAACGATCGACAAACGCCTTCGGGGTTGTATTGCGTTTGCTCTTCTCCTCGGTGAGTATTTCCTGGAAGAGCAGGTCGCGGTAGGCGATGGTAAGGCGATTCCAAAAGTCTTTGCGACGGCCAATGCGCACGGGATTGACCCTGCCTTCATAGACTTTTCCGTTTCGTTCCGAATTGTAATACTCGGGAAGCAGCTTTTCGAAAAAGAAACTCACGATTACAAATAGCGTATCCGACATGGAAGGGT
>Ga0187833_10000911_pt1 | contig 34714 bp, 41 predicted proteins | sample ETNtaG_37_FD_167968 | JGI IMG/M metagenome (GOLD analysis project Ga0187833, IMG submission 167968) | Marine microbial and viral communities from oxygen minimum zone, Eastern Pacific Ocean - ETNP2014_SV_400_PacBio MetaG (Illumina Assembly) | ecosystem: Environmental > Aquatic > Marine > Hypoxic...
ATCTGCGTAATTATTAGATAATATAGTATGTTTTGCCCAGGGAAATTCATCGATAAAGCCTTGTTCTTTTATTATGTCAGCAACTTTTATGTGGTAATAGCCGTCAAAGCCTATTATATTAGGCACAACAAACTGAAGTATACTTAAGATTATAAGTAATATAATAATGATTATAGCTATTTTTCTGTTTTTGGTTAGCATCATATTATATAGTGCAATAAGAGAGTATGTATAAATAGATTATGGAGAAAATAGGGTTGTATGGTATTATATATTGCAGTATATATCTGAAAAGAAAGGTTTATATACTGTTGTTTGCATATGATGCAACGATATAAACATGAAATTCACTATAGGAATTATATACTGAAACATATATATTCCAAGTGGTGAAGTAACCGTAACATTTAAATATGATTGGTTACCTTCATGTTGCTAGGAAACATAGCAATATAGTGTGTTTTCTACAATATAAAAATAAAAAAATAACACGAGGAGGTGTTAGTAATGGAATTTAAAAAAGTAATAAAAAGGATTGTTGCTCTAAGTACAGGAGCATCTATGGTTGGAGCTACTATTTTTGGAGCTATGGCTGCTGATTTAGCAAGTTACCCTAGCCAGTTTATTGCCGATGGCAAATTTACAGGAGTTCTAGTTGTTGGAGATACTGCTGCAGCACAAGATGTTATTGGTGTTTCAGATATAGCTGTAAGTCTACAATTTGCTGCTACAACACCAGCTGGCACTACATCTGCAGGAGGAATTTCTTCAAGTGGAGAAGCATGGTTAGTTCAGAAAGGATCTACAAATGTTATGGAAATGTCTGAAAATTTAGAGAGCGGTCAAACAGCTGTTCGAGAATCTATAGCAACTATTACTGGACAATCTTATATTGATGATGCAGAACTGCCAAATTTATTGGCTGGCGGGACAACATCAAACAGCAAAGGCGAATCACCATATGAGCAAAGACTATATTTTGAAGATACTACAACTGGTTATGTACAATATCTTGAAGACAGAGAAGATATAACAGGCGATTTCCTGTACTTTCCAAATGGAAAACAAATTGCAAAATACGAATTAGAGTTTACAACCTCTCTTGAATCAGATGTTGATGATAGTGCAGGTACTGCATCCTCAACAGGCACTTACTTAACAGATATCGACGATACTGATATTGTAATGCTGGGAAAAACCTATACAATTGTACAGGCAACAAGGACATCCAGTGCAGGTTCAAGTGCAAAATTAATTTTAATGGGTGGAGCAGCAAAAGATACATTACAGGAAGGCACTACAAAAACCTATACAATTGGCGGTAAAGATTATGAGGTTACACTAAACTTCGTAGATGCAGACAGCGCTAAATTTACAGTTAATGGAGAAGGAACAAGGGATATGCTTGACGGAGACACAGATAAGCTTAGTGATGGAACAGTAATTGGTGTTTCAGAAATACTATACCAGGCTTATGCTGGCGGTGTGCATACCTCAACATTCTTCCTGGGAGCGCAAAAGATAGAGTTAAAGGATACACTAATAACTGATACTGCGAGCAGTACTGAATTAAAAGTAGGTGATGAGACAATAGATGGATCTAATGTAGTCATTGAGGGTAGTGATGATAACACTACATTTAAAATTGATAAGATAACCATCAATATGACTGCAGATGACGACCTTTATGTGCCAGCAGGTGGAAAATTAAGTGAGAACCCTGAACTGAGTGAACCAGAATTATTGTTTACAGGAACCTGGGATATTGAGTATAAGGGTTTGTCTGAGGAACTGCTAGAGACAATAAGAATTAAGGCATCAGGCTCTGATGACTATGAACTGGAATTTGTTGATGGAAGCGGAAACACAGCAAAAGTTCCACTTCTGAATGCAGTAGGTGGAGCTGTTGTCAGGTTTGGTGACACTAATGACGACCTTATTGTAGAAGAAAACAAGACAATAACAAAAGACGACTATTTCATCGTAACTGATGAAAGTGACACTAATGGTGAAAGAAAATCTTATGCCCTGAGATATAGGGGATCAGATAAGCTTTCAGCAGACAACCCAATTATTAAATTTGATGATTTGGGAAGTGGTGAGAGGATTTCAAGAACACTAAGTGCGGGTACAACATTATCAAATGGAAATACTGAAATAGCCCAGATTAAGCTTGGAGGGGGTATATTCAGAGTATACAACGAATCTAGGACAGGCGGTGGCGCAATAGACAGTACTAGTACAAAAGATTTTGCCATACTTGTTGACTTGGATGCTAGTGGTGGTATAGCGAATAGTGCGAGGGTATCATTAAACACTAAGTACGGTGCAGATATAAACATAACAAATAGTTCTGCATTAGGTGTAGATGTGAGAATTGATACACCAAACACTGATGACTATGACGACCTGAATCCGACTGTACTTGCTTTTGAGTTGAATGCATCATCTGATGAAGTAAGATTAATATTAACAGGAGCTCAAACACACAGTTTTAGGGCGCCTGACGACGACGACAAAAATACCTATGCTTACACTGCTTATGGTGCATATGTAAGGAGAAGTACACCAACCAGTGACCCACAAGAAGTTTGGGTTGAATATCCTAAGGATCAGAGATTACCTCAGGTATTCCTAACCGGTGAAGGAGCAAGCTTTGCTGCATCAGTAGCAGCTTCAACTGACGCTGTTACAGTACAGAGAATTGATGTTGGTGCTACAAAGTTAGCATCAGAAGTTTCAAACATCAATGCTGTAAACTCAATCCTTGTTGGAGGACCATGTGCTAATGCAGCAGCTGCAACAGTAATGGGAAGCCCAGCAGATTGTACAGAAGGCTTTGAACCTGGTGTAGGAAAGATACAGGTATTTGATGTTGGTACAGGAAATGTAGCAATGTTAGTAGCTGGTTATGCTGCAGAAGATACAAGAAACGCAGCAGCAGTAGTTGCTAACTATGGTGACTATGCAAGCACCTTGAAAGGCGCAGTAGTAGAAGTCAAGAAAGTTAACAGTGTCTTGACAGTTGCTGAGCCAACAACTGCAGCACCTGCACCTGAGCCAACAACTGCAGCACCTGAGCCAACAACTGCAGCACCTGCACCTACAGAATAAAGGAAGTAAAACTTCCTTAATTTTTTCTTTTTTTCATAGAAATGCTAGAGGTATTTCTAGGACACCAAAAATTGCCTTGCAATTTTTGAGTGTATTATCTTTTTTCTATATTTTCTAGAATAATCAATAGATTTTATTTAGCTTAACAGTTCTCCAAGAAATATGTTGTGTTTGGACCTTTTTATTTTTAGCTTTACAAAGCCCTCTTGCTTATGGCAGTTTGGGACAGAAATAATTCTATCTTCAATGAGATTAGCAGGCAAGTGTTTGTTACTCTTATGATTCACAGCCAGCATTTCCTTATTCAATCTTCCAGAGCATACAATCTTTGCAGTTACAATATCTCCTTTTTTAAAGGGTTTTTGAAGCTCTTTGCATTTTTTTATATTAAACATGCTTTCATCATTAATCAGCAGTATACCATGTTTTTGCTCTAAATCCTTCAATTTTTTGTAGAAAGCTGATATTTCCACTGCTTTGATAGGATTTCTGCCAAAACGGTAATGCATGAAGTTTTGTACACCTATTGGAGGGCATTTCTTGCCTGCCCCTATTTTTTTGGCAAATTTTGCTAATTTAACTAATTCATCGTCATTATAGCCAGGAAGCCAGACTGGAGCTATTATCAAATCCATTTTTTTTGGTATATATTCAGCAATTTTCATGACTTTTTTAAGATTGTAAGCATTAGTTCCTTCTACCTTTTTTGCAATATCCTCATCTAAAGCATTTAATGACAGGTTTATTCTTGTTAAACCAGCTGTTGCTAGATCGTCTATAAGCTGCTTATTAAGCAAAGTTCCGTTGCTATCAATAGAAATAGCCTTTACTTGGGGTATCTTTGCTATATCTGCCACCAGTTCAATAATGTTTGAGTATAATAAAGGCTCTCCCTGGGAATTGATATGTGCGTCTATGTAGTTTTCCTGCTTATATTGGACTAACTTCTTTAACTCCTGGACTAAATAGTCCTTTTCAACAATAAAATCTACATTTCTTCTTGATAAAGGGCCTTCGTCAACAGAGCAGTATATGCAGCTTAAGTTACAGCTTGTTATAGGCTTAATTTCAATTAGATTAGTGCCTCTGTCAATTAAACCAAAGTAATTTGTTCCTATTAGTGGGATTCCTGAATTTTTGTGGATATATATTGCTGGTTTGTTGTTTAACTTGTTTTTCAGGTGTGCAAAGCCTTTTGACAGTAGGATGTTAAATTTCCTTTCAGCTCTTTTTTCATTAACATTGATGAATTCAATTTTATTTCCATTAACTTTGAAATTTCCAATATTTTTTAATGATAATTCATCTATATAAAAATAGAATATTTTTAGAAAGGTTACTTTTATTTTGCTTTCTTTTTCTTCAAAAGATAGGTCATCAAATACTAATTCTGTCATAAGTCCGGGTAAAAAAGGAAATTATATAAATATATATGAATTTTAGTACTCTGGGGTTGGTTATGGAAGCAAAAGAAGTCAATATTACGTATGAAACTCTATTTGAATTGCTGAAGAGAGAAAAAGATACAGCAGATTTGCAGAAGCTGGATCCTAGTTTTTTTAACGATTTTGTAGACTACCTTAATGAGAAGAAGAAGCTGCTGGTTAAGGAAGATACTTTGTTTTCTTATGATGAGAAGAAAAAGGTCGAGAAGCAGATTGACAATGCAAAAAGAATCATTAAGGAAATATACGAGAGGAGAGAGAAAAAGATATTGGGTATTGCATTGACAAAAAGCAGGTCAAAGTCAAGCGTCATAGATACATCATCTCTTCTTGAAAATGAAAAAAAGTTTTTGAATGAAACTGAGAAAGTCCTTAATATTTTTCGCAGAGATGTTATTGATAATATTATTGATGAAAAATACGCTTTTGAAACAACTATGGAAAAGAAAGAGATTAGCGGAAAAAATGATAATGTGGTTAGCAAGGAAACTAATGAAGAAAAAGAGGAAAAAACTACAAAGCTTGTAAGATTCCTCCAGGTAGTGCCTAAATTTGTCGGAAAAGAGCTGGAAGAGTACGGACCTTTTGCAGAGGAAGATATTGCTAATTTACCGTTGGAGATTGCTGATGTTCTCATAAATAAAGAAAGAGTTGAGGAGATTAAAGGAGATTAAAGATTTAGGATATTAAATTTGCTGATTTCTTGACCTTTTATACATAAAGATTACCAAAACATATTTAAACCAACATCAATCCCTAAAACTATGAAATTACCTAAAACTGCTAATAGGCATTGTCCTTACTGCAAGAAGCATACTCCTCATAAGATAGGCACAAATAAAAAGAAAAGCCCAAGAAGCTTGACTTACGGTAGCAAGTTAAGGGCAAAAAGAAGAGGGAGCGCAAGAGGAGTGGGAAACCTGGGAAGGTATAGCAAACCTGCAATTACAAAATTCAAGATGACCGGTAAAAAAAGCAGCAAGAAAACAGATTTAAGATATGAGTGCAAAGAATGCAAGAAACAGCACATGCAGAAATCTGGTTTCCGTGTAAAAAGATTAGAGTTTAAGTAAATTTCATTAAAAAAATAGTTGGGTGTTGTAAATGAATGATATCAGAGAACCTACAAGCAAATTCATAAAAATAAGATGCCCTAAATGCAAGAACGAACAGATAATGTTCGGAAAAGCATCTTCAAAGGTAAGCTGCTTGGTGTGTGGCAAGATACTGGTCGAGCCGACAGGGGGAAAAAGTAAAGTTAAGGCCAGAATTTTAGAAGTACTTGAATAAATTAATCTTAATTTCAAAATGCTACTGAAGAAGAAAGGATTTCCAGAAGAAGATGAGCTAGTTCTATGCAATGTTTCAAAAGTTCAGTTCCATTCTGTTTTTGTAAACTTGGATGAGTACGGGAAAGGGGGCATGATACATATTTCTGAGGTAAGCCCCGGTAGGATAAGAAATATAAGAGACTATGTTAAAGAAGGAAAGAAAGTAGTTTGCAAAGTGCTGAGAGTTAATGAGGAAAAAGGATATATCGATTTGTCGTTAAGAAGAGTAACTGAGACTCAAAAAAGGAAAAAGATAGACGAAATAAAACAGGAGCAGAAGGCAGAAAAAATTCTCGAATTTGTTGCTAAGGACTCAAATTTAGACGTGGAAAAATTGTTTAATGACATAACTGCCAGCATATCCAAAAAATATGAATCATTATATGAATTTTTCCAGCAGATTGTTACAGACAGCAATGCAATTGAAGATTCCGGGATAGATACAAAAACCGGAAAAAAACTTGAAGAAGCCATTAAGTCCAGAATTAAGGAAACAACTGTTGAGATTGAGGGTAAATTAAAATTAACGAGTTTTGCATCAGATGGTGTGAGTATTGTCAAGGAAGCGCTTAAAAAAGCATTAGATGCGGGAAAAGATGATATTTCAATAAAATATCTTGGAGCCGGAACATATAATGTTTCAGTTAATGCAAAGGACTACAAGGAAGCTGAAAAATTATTGAAAGATTCATTAGAGGAAGCATTGGAATTTATTAGGAAAAATGATGGAGAAGGAGAATTTGTGAGAGCAGAAGCATGAAAAACATATTGAAATGCCAAAGTTGTGGAAAATATACTATGAAAGAAGTTTGTGTTTGTAGCAGTAAAAGTTTAACTCCAAAGCCTGCTAAATTTAGCATAGAAGACAAGTATGGTTCTTATCGCAGGAAAGCAAAACTTGAAACTTTTAAAAAAGAGGGATTAATATGAGTACATGGAAAATTGATCATATTGGTAAAAAACCGAAACTTAGGAATCCGATATTAATAGAAGGTTTACCTGGAATTGGGAATGTTGGCAAGGTAGCTGTGGATTTTCTGATAGATGAATTAAAGGCAAAAAAATTATATGAAATAACATCTCATACATTTCCGCATTCTGTTTTTGTAAATGAAGATAATTTAGTGGAACTTCCAATGATAGAAGTGTTTTACAAGAAATTTGACGGCAAAAAACGAGATTTGATACTTTTAGGGGGAGATGTGCAGCCTACAGATGAAGTAAGTAGCTATGAGTTTTCCGAGAAAGTGCTTGATATAGCTCAGCAGTTTAAAGGCAAAGAAATCATAACTCTAGGAGGCATTGGCCTTGCGGAGATTCCTAAAAAACCACAAGTTTACTGTACAGGCAACACGAGACAAATAATCCAGAAATACAAGAATGGAAAGGTAAATGATCAACTTTATGGCGTTGTCGGGCCTATTGTTGGAGTATCTGGCTTATTAGTGGGATTGGCAAAAAGAAGAAATATGGACGCTATATCTTTTTTATCAGAAACCTACGGTCATCCTATGTATCTGGGCATTAAAGGCTCAATAGAAATTTTAAAAGTTCTTGATAAGGAATTAAAGCTGGGTATAAGCATGAAAAGACTGAACAAAGAAATAAAAGAAGTCGAGTCTGATATACTGCAAAGGACAGAGCAAATGAGCGAAGTGTCAAAACAAACTGCTTTGAAGAAATTACAGGGGAAATTAGGCGACGGTGTTGATTATATTGGTTAGTTCTTAACAATTCCAAAATATTTATAAACAATAATCTTAGTTCTTAGTAAAAGGTGGTTTTGTGTCTAAGATTAAAAAGGTAATAGCTAGGGAAGTTCTTGATTCCAGAGGTAATCCTACTATAGAAGTGGATGTTGCTACTGAGAAAAATATGGCTAGTGCAATTGTGCCTTCAGGGGCCAGTACTGGAAGCCATGAAGCCTTAGAGCTAAGGGATGGAGATAAGGCAAGATATAATGGAAAGGGTGTACTGAAAGCAGTAGATAATGTCAATAAGATTTTTTCTAAGAAAGTTATTGGTTTAAATTGCGAAGACCAAAAGAAAATTGATGAATTGATGATTAAGCTGGATGGAACAGAAAATAAATCAAAATTAGGGGGGAATGCAATTTTAGGTGTTTCAATGGCTGTTTGCAAGGTCGCTTCAATAGAAAAAAACATTAGCTTGTTTCAGTACCTCAATGATATTTCAAATAATAAAAATAAAAAATTTACATTGCCAGTACCTCAATTGAATATCATGAATGGCGGAAGACATGCAGGAATAGATAATGATATACAGGAGCATATGATAATGCCTGTTAAGTTTAAAAGTTTTGATGAGGCATTAAGGGCAGGAGTTGAAGTTTATCACGAATTAAAGAACTTATTGAAGAAAAAGTTCGGTGCGCAGGCAACTTTGCTTGGAGACGAAGGGGGGTTTGTTCCTAAGATTAATAATACTGAGACAAGATTAGGACTTATAGATCAGGCAATAAATAATGTCGGTTATAAAAACAAGATTTTTATGGCATTGGATTGCGCAGCTTCAGAATTTTTTTATTCAGACTATTACAAAATCAATAGCAAGGAATACAGCCCTGGACAGTTAATAGATTTCTATAAAAGCTTGGTTGGAAAATACAAGATAATTTCCATAGAAGATGGTATGGCAGAGGATCATTGGAATGGATGGCAGCAACTGAACAAGGAACTGGGCAATAAAATACAGATTGTTGGAGATGACCTTTTGGTTACAAATGTCAAAAGGATTGGGCAGGCAATTGACGAAAAGGTATGCAATTCTTTACTGTTAAAAGTTAACCAGATAGGAACTGTAACTGAAGCAATGGACGCTGCAGAGCTTGCTTCCAAAAACAAATGGAGTGTTGTGGTAAGCCATAGGAGTGGTGAAACAGAGGACAGTTTTATCGCTGATTTGGTTGTGGGATTAAATTCTAATCAATCAAAATTTGGGGCTCCTGCAAGATCAGAGAGGACTGCAAAATATAATAGATTATTGAGGATTGAAGAGGAATTAGGGAAAAAAGCTGGGTTTGCTAAGTTTTAAAATGATTAAATTAGTACTTCAAAGGCATGGGGAAAGTGTATGGAACCAGGAAAATAAGTTTACAGGATGGACTGATGTGGACTTGTCAGAGAGAGGTGTTAAGGAGGCTAAAAAAGCCGGCCGGCTTTTAAAAAAAGAAGGCTATGATTTTGATGTTGCATTTACTTCTGTGCTAAAAAGAGCAACAAGAACGTTAGATTTAACACTAAAAGAGATGGGTCATAAGCCAATACCAATACATAAATCATGGAGGCTTAATGAAAGGCATTATGGTGCTTTACAGGGCCTTAATAAGGCAGAAACAGCAGAAAAATACGGGGAAAAGCAAGTATATGAATGGAGACGCAGTTATGATATAAGGCCTCCAGCACTTACCAAAGAGGATGAAAGATATCCTGGAAAAGACCCATTGTTTAAAGACATGGATGACAATGATATTCCCTTGGTAGAATGCCTGAAAGATACAGTCAATAGATTTCTGATTTACTGGGATAAAACAATAGTGCCTGTAATTAAATCAAGGAAAAAAGTTCTCATATCTGCGCATGGAAACAGTTTGCGCGCTTTGGTTAAGCATCTTGATAATATTTCAGATAAGGAAATTCCAAAATTGAATATTCCTACCGGAATTCCGTTAGTTTATGAGCTTGATGATAATTTAAAGCCTATAAGGCACTATTATCTTGGTGATCCGGAAGAAGTGGAAAAGCAAATGAAAGCTGTTGCAGCCCAGGGAAAGGCAAGAAAGTGATTATTTCTCTAAAACCAAAGCAGCAATACCAATCCATATTTCATTTTATTTCTGTTCTGTTTTTAATAATCTAGGATATTATTGAATGGTTTACAATTAAGCGTTTTGGAACAAAATAAAACCAAATTCAATAAAAAATGTATTAATAAGCCAATTGTGAACATTAATATAAACTCAATGTAAAAAGAGAGTATCACTGATAACAGCAGAAATTCTATTGTATGAAAAATAAGGACTGATCCAATGATATCCCTATAATTATTTTTTACATTATATATTGTAAACCACCTGTAGCAATCACTCGCATTAAATTTTTTATATCTGTAAATATACCAAAAATAATTATCAATATTTATTAAAACTCCCCCTATAAAAATGAATATTACTCCATAATTGAATGTTGGATAAAATATTACGGCTAAGATTAAGGAAAATAAAAAATGCACCCACGGTCTCATCTTTTGGTCTGTTTTTAGCTTATTTATAAATTTTTTCACAATGTTTAATAATAGCAAAAATATCTGATGTTTTATGGAATTAAAATTAATAAAGGATAAAATACCTAAGGAATTGTATAAAATTCTTGAAAAAGAAATAGTAAAGTTAAGGCCGGCTCAGGAGAAAGCTGTTGAAAACGGCCTATTGGATAGTAAAAATCTTCTCATCTGCACGCCAACTGCTTCTGGAAAGACTTTAATTGCTGAACTTGCTGCTATGAAGTCTATAATTGAAGGTAAAGGAAAAGCAATTTACATTGTTCCATTAAAAGCATTAGCGTCAGAGAAATACAAGGATTTTAAGAAAAAATATGATGGTATTGCTAAAATTGCTTTATCTATGGGGGATATTGATAGTTCAGATTCTTATTTGGTGGATTATGATTTAATTGTAACTACATCAGAGAAGCTTGACAGCTTGATAAGGCATCATGCTCCTTGGATTAGTTTAATATCTACAATAATCATAGATGAGGTACATTTGCTTAATGATTCTGGCCGCGGCCCAACACTGGAAATATTAATCACAATATTAAGGCAATTGCTTAAGAAATCCCAAATTATTGCCTTAAGCGCTACAATAGGGAATCCAGAAGAGCTTGCTGAATGGCTGGAAGCAGAATTAGTTATAGACGACTGGAGGCCTGCAAAGCTGCATAAAGGGATTTATTTAGACGGAGAAGTTGAGTTTGAATAAATTATTTTACATACCTTCTATAGAAATCTGCAAAAAATATATTTTTAGTAAATGCGTTTGCAGGAATACCAACTAAAACTATGAAAAGTATCAGGAAAGTAATTCCTAGGACAAGGCTCTTCAGAATAACAATTATATAGTCTCCAAAATTGTTAAAAACATGCTTAATTATGTCAAACTCAAAATAAGAGTCTATAGTTTCCTTTACAAAAAAGTTTACTGAAAGTATAGGGACTACAAAGAAACTGATAAAAAGGCTTGCTACGGTTCCTATAACCGGCATAATCGCAAGAACAAAATTTGCAACTGCAATCACTATTACGAAAGGGATTGCTTTAAGAAACATGAAAAAACCTAGGTTAAGATCTTTGCTAAAGTTAAATAATGGCAGTTCTTTGAAATTCCCTTTGACAAAATTCTTTACAATTCTTACACTATAACCCATTAACGCAAACCATCCTATTATGGGAACTAAAATCCAGAGTATATTCAATAACCCCATAGGCCTGTTAAATGGATACTTAAATGCTGCACCTAAATCCAATGCCTTGTTTGTTTTCTTTTTTGTTCTCTTTACCATTTTGAACTAACTTTTAATATTCGCTCTATAAGTTTAAAAATTTTTCTGTTTATGAATTCAATCCTAAACTATCCAGGATAATGTCAGGATTAAATTCCTTTAAATCAGAATATTCCTGGCCAACACCTAAATACATTATTGGTTTTTTGGTTACATAGCTTACTGAAATTGCTGTGCCGCCTTTTTCATCAACATCAGCTTTTGAAAGTACGATTCCGTCAATTTTGACTGCTTCATTGAATTTTTGTACCTGTTCTATGCAGTCATTACCTGCAATGCTTTCTCCGACGAAAATATTCAGGTCAGGTTTGGCTACTTTTACCACTTTTTTAAGTTCATCCATCAGGTTAATGTTGCTATGGAGCCTTCCGGCTGTATCTATCAGAACAACATCAATGTTTTTTGCTTTTGCATGCTTTACTGCATCAAATGCAACTGCAGCAGGGTCAGAACCGTAATCATGTTTTATTAATTTAATATCTAATTTATCAGCATGAATCTGCAGTTGTTCTATAGAAGCTGCACGGAAAGTATCAGAAGCTGCCAGGACACAGGAAATTTTTTTTGTTTTTAATAAGTCTGCAATTTTTGCCAAGGTTGTGGTTTTACCGGATCCATTGATTCCAAAAAAAGCTATAACAAATGGTTTTTCCTCATACTTTATTTTCCTCAATAAATTTATTTCTTCTGTCTTAAATAAATCATCTACAGAATTTTTTAATGATTCTTTAATTGTTTCCTCTATGTTTGTTCTTTTTATTGGCTTTTCCACTAAGCTTTTTCCTAAATCAGACTTTATTTTTTCAATGACTTCTAAAGCTACATTATTTTCCATTAATATTAATTCCATATCAGAAAATAGATTTTCAAATTTTTCATAAGAAATCTTTGTAGTGACTATTTTTTCTTTTAATTTAGAGAAAAAGCCTTTTTTCTCCGGTTCTTGTTCTTCTACTTTATATTCGGTTTTTTCTTCTGCCTTTTCTTCTTTTGTTTCTTCTATTTCTTCAAACTCTTTTTCTTTCTCTATTCTTTCTTTTTCCAGGCTTTTTTCCTCTTCTTTCTTTACTTCTTCCTGAACTTCCTGCTCTGCAGGAGCCTCTTTAGGCTCTTGTTTCTCTAATTTTTCTTCCTCTTCAATTATCTTTTTTTCTTCTTCGAGGATTTCTTCTTTTTTTATGGGTTCTTCTTCCTTAACCTCTTCCTCTACCTTTTTAGAAAATTTAGAGATAGTTCCTTTTAACTTTTCTTTTAAAAATTTGAACATCTTTAAGACCTTTTATTTTTGAACTTCAGAAGCAATTTTGTTTATTTCCTGCTCAAGTGCAGTTGCTTTAATAGTATTATGTTGCAACTCATTTATAAGATTTTTCTGCAGATTTTGGATTTCATCAATTTGAGTTTCTATAAGCTTTTTTGTAGAACTTAGGTCCTTTTTTAGGGCTACATTAGAGCCTACATTTACAATAAAGTTTTTGCTGTCCTTAATCTCTGCTTTTGCGTATATTCCATTGCTTAAGGGGACCATAATTTCTGTTCCCTGCTCTGTTTTGTTCATGTCTTCAAGGCTCTGGTTTGTAACCATAAGCTCCATAAGCTGGTTCTCAAGTGCAGTGTTCTGATTTTCAAGCTGCTTTATCTGCTGGCTAAGAACCTGAAATTCCATATAAAGTTTTTGGAGTCCTTCTTCTTTTTCTTTCATTGTCATACTCTCTTCTTCAGTTTATCATACAATTTTTCATAAACAATACCCATAGGTATTCCTTCATGATCCCTTTTTATTGTTTCTGCAAGCAAAGGCGCTATAGAGATTACTTTTATTTTCTTTATTTTCTTTTCTTTTGGCAGCTCAATGGTATTAGTGACAAAAATCTCTTTTATCGGGGAGTTTTGCAGCTTTTTTATTGCAGGACCTGAAAGGACAGGATGTGTTGCCAGAACATATATGTCTTTTGCGCCGTATTCTTTCAAAAATGATGCTGATTCTACGATGCTGCCTGCTGTATCTATTATGTCATCCACTAAGATGGCTGTTTTATTTTTTACATTTCCAATGACATGCTCTACTTTTGCAACGCCCTGTTTTGGCCTTCTTTTGTCTACTATGGCTATTGGCGCATGAACTACTCTTGCCAATGACCTTGTCCTTGAGGCGCTTCCTACATCAGGAGCAACAAAGACAAGATTCTTGAGTTTCTTGTTTAGTATATGTTCAGCATAAATAGGTATCAGGTCTAAATTATCAGAAGGTATGTCAAAGAATCCCTGCAGCTGGGGAACGTGAAGTTCAAATGTCATAACCCTGTCCACTCCAGCAACCTCTATAAGTTTTGCGACAAGCTTTGCAGTTATTGGTTCACGGGCCTTTGTTTTTTTATCCTGCCTTGAATAGCCAAAATAAGGGATTACTGCTGTAATTCTTCGCGGGGAAGCACGTTTTAATGCATCTACCATGACCAAAAGTTCCATAAGATGCAAATTTGCGTCAGAACTTGTTGGTTGGATAATAAATACATCTGAACCTCTTACGCTTTCTAAGATTCTAACGTAAATTTCCCCATCATTGAATCTATGTATATCTACAGGCGTAAGCTTGATTTTTAGATGTTTAGCTACCTCTAAAGCAAGGCCTTTATTCGCGCTTCCTGCTATCAACTTAAGTTTCCTTTCCATTTTGCTATTAATCTGTTATAGAAGTGCTGTGTTTTTGTTTATAAATGTGTTGGTTATTTTTTAATCAGGTTTCTGCCTCAAGATCTTTATCAACTTCTTTTTGAGTGTGGAGCATTATCTCTATTTCACCAAAATGCTCTTTTTGATATAAATTGACTTTTCTTTGCGTTGTCAAGTGCAGTAAAGGAATAAATGTAAAAATCTTGTCTTCTTTTGTTTTTGACGGTACAAGCTGGGTAAAAGTAAGCTTGTTTTGATCCGATCTGGCGAAAAATGACAGTACCTTGCTGTAAACTTCTTTTATTACTTGGGTTATGTCTTTTTTCTTTTCCGGTATTTTAACGTCCATTGGCGGAATTGAATTCATAACGCGTCTTTTTTTAACTTCAAGAGCCTGTTCCAGTGCCTTTACAAGGTCAAAAACAGAGACTTTTCTTTTTCTTGGTTGCGGAGTTCTAGGAATTAAAGGATGTTTTTCTTCATCATGCTTTTGAGGGTCTTCCAGGTCAAGTTCACCTATTAGCTCCTCTTCTGGTTCTGTGAGCAGCCTGTCTAACTCGGATAAATCTTCGTTAAGCAGCCTGTTTGATTTAAATTTAAGCAAAATGGCAGCAGCAAGCAGAACCTTGCCAGAAATCCTGAAATCGAGCTCTTTTAGTTTTTTTATACTTTCAATGTATTTTTTTGTAAGCTGGCTTACGTCGACGTCCCAGGGATTCATGCCCTCTTTTTTTACTAATTCATAAAGCAAAGTCTGCCAGGTAACTTCATCCTGGTTGTACAGGAGCTGGAATATCTTTTCGTTATTGTCCATTAACTATTACTTATGAGACACTTGTATTTAAATTTAATGACAACAAAACATTTTTATATGGTGTGAATTTCTAATATCTTATGGGCCCGTGGTCTAGCCCGGTATGATAACTCGTTTACACCGAGTAGGTCACCAGTTCAAATCCGACTGGTTACGCGCGGTCGACACGCAAAGAGTGGCATTTGCTTCGCAAAGCTCCTCGAGCTCACTTCGTTCGCAAAAATGTTTCCTGTCGATGAAAGTCTGGTCGGGCCCACCATTTTTTATTTGTTTTTTATGCGCTAGTAGTCCAGTGGTTAAGATACGGCCTTGCCATGCTATTTTTTAATAAGTGTAATCAGGCTGTGACCCGAGTTCGAATCTCGGCTGGCGCATTTTATTATAATCAAAAAGAAAATCTTTAAATAATTCTATTTTTTTAGAACTTCCTGTTAAAATGACGCCAACTATGAAGAAAGAAATAAGATTGCCTAAATTGATAGTTAAGAAATCAAATATCCATGGTAAGGGGGTATTTACCTTGGAGCCTATTAAAGAAGGCCAGAGAATTATTGAGTATACTGGGGAAAAGATACCAGGTAAAGAAGGAGACAGAAGATCTGAAATGGATGATAAGCTAACATATATCTTTATTCTTGATGATAAGTATGACATAGACGGCAGTGTTAATGGCAATGAGGCTAGACTAATAAATCATTCTTGCAATCCTAATTCATACACTGATATAATTGATGGTAAGATATATATCTTAGCAGATAAAGATATCATTTCAGGCGAAGAAATTTCTTATGATTATTCTTTGGAAGCTGATGAAGCAATGAAATGTAAATGCGGTGCAAAGAAATGCAGGGGTGTTGTAAATGACCCGGATTCTGATTATGAGTCTAAATAAATTGATTCTAGATGCCAATTAGGAGCAAGTTTTCCATGCTTCATATTAATGAAAGGCAGATAATTATGAAAACGCCTTATTGTATCACTAAGCCTCATAGTTGTTATTTCTATAATAGAATCTTCTCCATGATTCTTTAGCATTTGAGGCAATATTCTACCATTGAAATTTTCAGATATTTCATTATCAGTGTTACCTTCTACTACCATAAGCATTGCAGTATGCCCGTCACTCTCTGCAAATTGGGACTTATAAATCATCTCAGTAAATACGGTTTTTATTTTTTGTTCTTTTTTTATTTCAGCTATCAATTTGTTTTTAGTTATTCCCATCTTAAATTTGATTAAGTACAGATGTCTAGCTTTTGATTTTGGGTTTGTTGATACATAATAACTAATTTCATTATTCTGCTCCAGTTTTTTTCTTTTTCTGCTTACTGTTCTGATTGGGACTTTCGTTAATTTTCCTATATTGTTGTCAGACATTCTGGGGTCTTTAATTAATGCCTTTATTATTAATTTTTTCTGCTCGTCAAATTCCATTTTTATTTGTCCTATTTAGGCCATTACTTTTCATTAATTAGATTTAAATGGCTTATTAGGACAATAATATGGCGTAACTTTTATATAAAACTTTCGCTTCTATATCCTTGTTACAGAAAAGCGTTACAGAAAATCAAGTAAACATAAGAAACATCATAAAGATGCCAAAAATGCTGAAAGAATAGTAAGTAACGCTTTACTGTAATTTATATCAACATTTGAGGTGATAAAATGTTAGCAGAAATACCTTCTGAAGAAAAAGAATATGATGATTTTGCCAGCTGGTTCAACTCTATAAATTATCAGGACACTATGGATGAGTTTAAGGATAAGTGAATTCTATATCTTTTTGTATTTTGATGAGAAACTTTTAAATATCAAGTTGAATTCTAAACTAGCTATGGGCCCGTAGCTCAGCCTGGTTAGATACGTTAACCGTAGACAAAAGCGCCGGTCTTATATGACCACTAATGGTGCAATGCTTAAAGCCATTAGAGAGCTAAGCCAGCCGGAGGTCGCCAGTTCAAAACAGCTTTTTTTGCAGTTGCAAAAAACCTGGTGAAAGTCTGGTCGGGCCCACCATTTCTCTATGCTCCTATAGTGTAGTCCGGCCAAGCATTCGGCCTTCTCGAGGCTGAGACACGGGTTCAAATCCCGTTGGGAGCATTTTTTACCAAAAACAGCAGAAAACAAAGTTTTCCAGGTTTCGAAAATCTTCGATTTTCCGCAACCTTTAAATATAAGTTTTGAGATAGCAGTATAAAATAAAAGAGGCTAAGAATGGGATTTTTATCCAACTTATTCGGAAAAAAGAGTAGTACACTATCACAAGAACAAGTAGATGAGATAGAAGAAAAAGTCGAAGAGTCTGAAGAGAAGCACATTAGGGATAGAGCGATACTTTCTAATTTGTCAAAAGTTAGCACTAAGAAAGTTGCTAAGCCTGTTAAAAAGAAGGCAATTAAACCAAAGAAGGTCAAGAGACGTATCAAAAAGAAATCAAAGAAGCCAATAAGAAAAAAATCTAAGAAGAGCAGCAGGAAAAAAGGCAAGAAGTGATTGTGCCTTTAAAATTATATTATTTCTCATGAAAGTATTAAATTTTTCCTTTAATAGAATCTGGTATAATCCTAAGGAGTAAAGAAACAAAAAACCATCTTTTTGTGATGTATGCTCTTTTCTTCTTTTTCTTTATAGCGTCATATATGCACCTTGCTGCTTTTTGAGGAGTCATAATCCAGAACATACCTTTTCTATTATTTATCATTTGTGTTGCGACAAATCCAGGCAGGATCTCAGTAACATAAATATTTGTTTTTAATCTATTTAGCTTGTGCCTTAATCCTCCAAGATAATTTGATACAAAAGCTTTTGAGGCGCAGTAAACTGTAGTATTTCTGCTGGTTCTAAATATAGTTACAGAAGAAATCCCGACAATATGGCCGTGGCCTTGTTTGAAAAAAAAATTACCGGCTACATTTGCCATGGCAACAAAACCTGAGATATTGACATCAATAGTTTCTTTATCCTGATTCCAATTTAGGCTAGGATTTGAGTATAGGACAGCTGAGTTAAGCACAATCAAATCCATGCCACCCATTTCTTTGATGAGCTCTTCAAGAAGAGTCATGGCTTGTTCTGTTTTAGAAATATCTATTGTTTTATAGTATGTTTTGGTTGCAATCTCTTTTTGCAGTGTAGATAATAATTCAGTTCTTCTGCCAACTAAACCTACAATATAATCCTTTTTTGCTAATACTTTTGCTAATTCTCTGCCAATGCCTGAAGTGGCTCCGATTACAATCGCTTTTTTCATATTCCATTGGGAATTAAGATTATTTTATAAATGTGTCTAGAGAGGTCTACTGGCGAGCTTTAAAGTAAACTTTTTAAATAAACTCATTCTTATTAATATGATGAAAGCTAAAGATTTAAAGAAGAAATATTTTGAATTTTTTAAGGAAAAACAGCATAAATTAATTAGTTCTGCTTCTTTGATTCCTGAGCATGATCCTACTGTGTTATTCACAACAGCAGGAATGCATCCTTTAGTTCCATATATAATGGGTGAAAGACATCCTTCCGGCAAAAGATTAGTAGATGTCCAAAAGTGCATCAGGACCGGAGATATAGATGAAGTAGGAGATCCTAGCCATTTAACGTTTTTTGAAATGCTTGGAAACTGGTCTTTAGGTGATTACTGGAAAAAAGAGGCAATTTCATGGAGCTTTGAATTCTTAACATCAAAAAAATGGTTAGGTTTGGATGAAAACAAGTTTTACATTACTGTTTTTAAAGGAGATAAAGATGCTCCAAAAGATGATGAATCAGCAAAAATATGGATTGGACTGGGCATTCCTAAAGAAAGAATTTTTTATATGCCGAAGAAAGATAACTGGTGGGGCCCTGCTGGTTCTACAGGACCTTGTGGACCTGATTCTGAAATGTTTTATGATACTGGCAAGGAGAAGTGCGGCGGGGATTGCAAACCAGGTTGCGGCTGCGGAAAATACTTTGAGGTGTGGAATGATGTGTTTATCCAGTACAATAAGACAAAAGATGGAGAATATAAAACATTAAAGCAAAAAACTGTTGATACTGGGATGGGCGTTGAAAGAACAGTGGCAATGTTAGGGGGAAAAGATACTGTTTTTGAAATAGGTGAATTTAAGCCAATAATTGATAAAATAAGGGAAAACGCTAAAGAATCCAATACAAGATTAATAAGGATAATAGCAGACCATCTGAAAGCTGCAGTTTTTATTCTGTCTGAGAATGTCGCTCCAAGCAACCTTGACCAAGGTTACATTTTAAGAAGATTAATAAGAAAATCAATAAGGCATTTTAGACTATTGGGAATAGGAAAAGAAAATTTTACTTTGGAAATAGCGAAAATAGTTATTGATATCTATAAAGATGATTACAAAGAGTTAAAGCAAAACAAAAATTTTATTCTTGAAGAGTTTGAAAAAGAAGAAAAAAAGTTTAAGAGAACTTTAGAAACTGGTTTAAGGGAATTCAACAAATTAATCAAAAAAGAAGCAAAAATAACAGGAAAAGAGGCTTTCTTATTATTCTCCAGCTATGGATTTCCATTAGAAATGACAGAAGAATTAGCGCAAGAAAATGGCTTAAAGTTTAATAAAGATGAATTTGAAAAGGAATTCAAGAAACACCAGGAACTTTCCAGGGCAGGTGCTCAGAAAAGGTTTAAAGGAGGATTGGCTGACAGTTCAGAAGAGACAAAAAAACTACATACTGCTAATCATTTGTTGAATGAAGCATTAAGAGTTGTTTTGAAAGATGATAAAATAGTCCAGAAAGGCTCTAACATAACTCCGGAAAGATTGAGGTTTGACTTTAATTTTGACAGGAAATTAACTGATGAGGAGATTAAAAAAATTGAGAATTTGGTCAATAAAAAAATAAAGGAAGGTCTGGAAGTTAAAAAGGAAGAGATGAGTTTAGAGGAAGCTAAGAAAAAAAATGCACAAGGAGTATTTGAGCATAAATATGGTGACAAAGTTTCTGTTTATACTGTGGATGGTTTTTCTGTTGAGATATGCGGCGGACCGCATGTAAAGAATACCTCTGAACTTGGTAAGTTTAAGATTAAAAAAGAAGAAAGCTCTGCTGCAGGTATCAGGAGGATAAAGGCTGTTTTGGAATAAATTTACACCTTGTAAACAACATCATTCTGCCTTACCTGGTCTTTTACCTTTAGGCCAACACTTTTTCCTTTTTTTGCTTCTTCAATTTTGTCTTGTTCTATCTGCATGCTAGCTATAGTCTGCTCAAAATCACTTGTTGCGCCTTTGATTCTTATTTTGTCACCAACTTTTAAAGTTCCGGTTAATTCAATTACAGCTACACCAATATTTGTATAGTAGTGGGTAACTTTGCCCACCTTTTTTCCCGGAGCCTTTTCTTCAACCTGTTTTTTTTCTTCAGCCATAAAAACCACCCTATATGCTATTATTTCTGTTATTAAATATAAAATTTTTGTTTTTTCCAACATAAATTTTTTAAAATAGCCTATATTAGTAAAGGTAATGTACTCTACACTTAGTGGCCTTCAAGATGGTTTAGCACAGAATGCTGTAATTAATGAAGCTTTGAGTCACATTGCTGAATATGGGACCAGTTTTTTGGCCTCCAAGATGGGAGTTGATGTTGGTAGGGCGAATGTTCCGAGGATTATTATTGATCGAAAAGCCTGGTACTTGGATAAAACAGTAGCGTTAACTCTGGCTGGTTTAAGAGAAGAAGATAATGCAGAAATCGGAGAGGAAACCAGTCATTCGAATCATTCTTTTGTTAAACCAGATCATTTTGAAGTGTATACTGATGATATGTGGGCAACTAATTTGGTTGAAATGGTTGGAGGATATGGGGCAAGAGTATTTTCTTCTTATAAACATCCTAGTGTTCAAGAGGCAAAACAATCTCTTGTTGGTGAGATAGAAAAATTAGATGAACTTGAAATAGCTATGCTTAGAAGTGAAAGTCTTGGCTATGAAGCACATATATTTGATTATGAGCGGCATGAGGGAGGTGTAGAAGCCGCAGACTTTTTATTTAACAAGTTTGGAGAGGGACATTTGGAATTTTTTGCAAATGCTGGTGTTGACGAAGCTATAGAACGTTTGAAAAGTTTGGGACATTCTAAGCCTTTGTTTATCCCATATGGCCCTGGAAAATGGGAAGTTATAATTGGCAGATTGGAAGAAGCTATAGCAAATCTCCCCCCTACGAATCCACCATTTGGGATTTAGAATATAGAACTAGTTTCTAAAAAGAACTCAATCACTAATACTTAACCTATTAGAACTTGAAGTAAATGATTTATTATCGGATTTAAAGGTTGCTTTTGTTGCAGGCATACTGAAGCTGCCGAGTATTGATAATTGTGATTTTATCTTGTAGGATAGAACACGTTCTTCTGAAGCATCTAATGAGTCTATATCCCATTTTACAATAGCGCTTCCTTTTCTTTCATGCTTTAGCACCTTTGTAGGCTGCAGGGAGCCTATTGGAACGTCACTCCCGACAGAAACTAAGGCAGGTATAAACTCGGAAATTTCTATATCCTTGATCTTATCCTGAGAACGGTTTCTTATATGCAAAATAACAGCCATTTCAGAAACTCCGCCTTCCTTTTTGACTATATTTTTGGCTTGTTTTGTTATAAGCAATGGACTCCTAAGCGCATAATACGATATTGCTACGACAATCAGCAGTATAATGACAACAAATAATGGTATGAAATTTTTTGTAATATCTATTCTCATTGCATTGTTTTCCAGTTTAACATCTCCAACAAAATATCTTTTGTCATCTTCTGTTACAATTTTGGTTTTTGGGTTTGTGGATGAGAATATCGAGCCTAATAAAGTAGTTTCAATCTTGAATTTGCCCTCATAATCCTTGTTGTTTGATACAAAATTGTAATGTGTTCTTTCCAGAAAAAATTTTTTGTCCTCACTTATAACTTCTTTTTCAGCATACTCTATGATTTCTATCTTCCTTACAATTGGATTTATTATGCTTTTATCGCCTTTGAAGATGGCTACTACCAGATTGTCTTCTTGGGGTTCTGTTAATGGGTCCAGGTTTGCTTTCAACTCTAATGTTTTTTCTTCTTTTGGCCCTAATTGTGTGGTTATAGTCTCTTTAATCAGATTGCTTTCTATTTTTATAATTAATTCAGGATAATCAATTATGTTTTGGTTGTTAAGAATAATTTTAATCGGAACTTCTTCTTTGGGGTTTATGTTTTGTGGTATGCCTACGCTTGTTACAACAGTGGGGACATAGCCCTGGATTAAAGGGTCTGTAGACATAATGCTAACTTTTAGAGGGATACCGAAAAGCTCGTTGGTGACTTTGGATTTAACATTTATATTTACTTGGTATGTTCCAATATCTTTTATTTTCAATGGGTCAACTACAATCTCAATGTTTCCTTCTTCACTTGGCATTAGTTCAAGGGTTATTGGGTTTACTATGGGGTCTGTTCTTACATCCCAGGTTGGAAAATCCAGTGAGTAAATTCTGTACTCGTCGTTTTGCTGCAGATTGTTTTTGATGCTTATCTGGAAAGTTGCGAATTCATCAATTATAATTTTATTGTCAATAGGAACTGCTTCTGCATCAAAGGAAACAGCATATGCTACTGACAAGAACATTGAGAATATGAATGTGAAAAGTATGGATTTTTTAATAAAACTCATTAAATTACACCTGTTTTAGTTTTTAGTATACTTATATATAAATGTTTTTGATAGAATGAGGCTACGATGATTCCCACATAAGGGTTACACCCTTATCAACCCATGTACCATACTCACTGCGTTCGTATGGCACGAAAGTAAGTGGGGTCGCGAAGATTCGAACTCCGGTTGCGAGACCCCCAGCCTCGAGTGATAGCCAAGCTACACTACGACCCCTTAGAAAGAAGTGATTTTAGGTTGTTTAAAGGATTTTTGATTTGTGGATAAACCTCATGCGCAAATATCCAGTGGTAAATAAGAATTAAATGTTTTAAACACTCAATTAGGGCCTATAATATCACCCATAAGCATCACCAAAACGTTGATGTGCATAAAGATAATCAGCAACAGATATATCGCCTCTGCGCTCATCAATAGCGACCATTAATTCTTCACCTAGAAATCTTGGGTTGGATAATGCCGCTTCTAAGAATGCTCTCTTACCTGCTTCTCCAGGTGCAGTTTTTTTATCAGCCACAGCCACCCTAAAACAACTTATTACCTCGTCAAGAGTTGGTCCTGGTAATTCTATTACATCCATTTAAATCAGAAGTATATAATGATTTAAAAATTTTTCTTTTATAATATTGAATGAAGTTCTATAAAAAATTCCCAATCAAACACTTTCAGGTTTCCATAACCTTGCAATTCTGTCTTTTTCTCTCCATTTCCTGATGAAGTTCTTTACTCTTAACGGCAAAACAGTTTCAAGAAATTCGGATTTTTCTGTAATCTTGTAGAGTTCTTTTTTCAGATTGTTGCTTAATTCTTTGTATAGGTTGGGGTCAGCGTAAATCAGGCCTTCTTCAATTCTGTGGAAAGCAGTTGTTCCTTCAGGGGCAAAGACAATGTAGCCTCTTTTGCCTTTTATTAATTCAGAGTAAGTATCCATTCCGCGATAAACTTTTTCTGCATCAGCCAGGTAAACACCGCCTTTCTGGCCGCTTGGATCTAAAATTACAAGCTCGTCACCTTCAACAGCTACGCAGACAGAATAATGGGCTTTTTTTGATTCCGGAAACAAGATTTTCTTTTTGTAGTCAACAATAATCAATGCCCCTTCACTAAGCCATAACCTTATCTCATTTTTTAAGTCTGCTATGTGGCCTATGTCTATCCATGCGCCTTTAACCTTATTTTCAGTAAGGTCCTGGACAACCTTAATTAGAGCGTCTGGATGAGTTCCTGAACCAACTTTAGACTCACTTAGTTCCCCTATTTTTGACTGGGCTTCATTGTAGCCAAAAATCTTTAGAATCATTGAAACAGAAGCAGGACCGCAGTAGCTTGGCTTTTGCTCAACATAATAGCTTTTTATTTTCTCTAAAGTGTCTAGGTCTGTTTCTATATTTTTGAATGATAGGTCTTTTTTTACAAATTCCCTGTTAGGTATTGAAGTAGAGTAGCCGAAATCTGATTTTACTGTAACTGCCTGATTGGAAATGGATTTTATGCTGCCTTCTAGGTCATCAATCTTGACTTTTTGGCCTAACTTAAAGGTGTTTGAAGCCCTTATGTAGATTCCAGCTATGAAGTTTTCTACAAAAACCCTTGTTCCAAAAAATATGTACAAGAGAATCAAAGCCATTATTCCATAGAAAAACCAGCCTATAGCAGAGGTTATGCCGCTTATATTTATACCAACAAAATTAAGCAGGAACAATCCAGTAAACAAATACAATGCAATGCGCACAAAAGAAAGTATCCCGTTCAGGAAATGCTCTTTTTTTTGCTCCAGCATGAATTCTGTTATTCCTGTTGCAGCAAATGCTGTCTTTAATCCAAAGGTAATTAGATTAACTACCGCTATTGCAAGCACTATCAGCAATATTACAAGCAATATGTTGGGCAGTAAGTTGTATGTGTTTGAGATGAAATTTCCTATTATTGTTATGTCCTTTATCAAATCAACCTGTAAGTAGATCAATGCAGCTAAAATTGTAAAAATCATAACCATATGCCTGAAAATCTTTACAGTCCGGACATGTTTTACGCTTATTGTTTCCTTGCTTTTAGAGAAGGAGATTATTAAGCTGCTTCCTACTCTCGATATAAGGTAGCCTATTATAATTATTGAGATGCTTGTCAAAAGCCTCATTGTTGTTGTGTTTAACTCCATTTTAATGTTTTTTATTGATTATGACAAATAATAAAATAACTTAAATAAATAGTTTGTTGTTTTTTATGCACACACACACTGGTGTGGGGATATGCACAAAAAGAAACATTTTTATATGTGTATATGATTATGGGAGCATATGATTTTTAATAAGACTGTGCTAATAGGATTAGGTATCATTATAGGGATGTATTTACTGTACAGGCTTTTATTCAGCACAAGCAAGTTTGATGAAGATTCCCAGAGAATGTATGATAAAGTCCTTACTTCTGAAGAATATAAGGTTAAAGGACAGTATGATAAATGAGGATTTTTCTTTTAAAAACAAATAAATTTATTAATAATTACTGCTAAATCTGATTTAAAATGGTAAAATGTCCTCATTGCGGTAAAGTGCTGACAAAAAATGAAAATTTCTGCTGGCATTGCGAGGCAGATCTTTCTGAGATAAAGGATAAGATGGAAAAGCCAGGGTCAGAAGAAGAGCACTAAATGAAACCCCTCATAGCAGCTAACTGGAAGATGAATAAGGATATTAAGGAAGCTGATTCTTTCATTAAGAATTTTAAAAATCATATTAAGAATACAAAAGATACTGAAATAGTTATTTGCGCTCCATTTACATTACTATCTGAATTAAAAAGGCTATTGAATAAATCTAATATAATATTGGGTGCACAGAATATGCATTTTGAGAAAGAAGGCGCATTTACAGGAGAAGTTTCTGCATCGATGCTTAAGGATATTGGTTGCGAATATGTTATTTTAGGGCATTCTGAAAGAAGGCAATATTTTAATGAAACTGATGAATTAATTAATAAAAAAATCAAAGCAGCACTGAAAAATAATCTAAAGCCAATATTATGCATTGGAGAAACTTTAGACCAAAGAGATAACAATGAAACATTGAAAGTAATAGAAAGGCAATTAACGAGTTGTTTGGAGGGTATTGACGAAGTGAAAAATGTTGCAATTGCTTACGAGCCTATATGGGCCATTGGTACAGGAAAAACAGCAACACCTTCTCAAGCAGAAGAAATCCATAAATTCATAAGGGAATTATTGACAAATGTTTACAATGAAAATATTTCTCAAAAAACAAGAATCATTTATGGCGGCAGCATGAAGCCGGATAACGCTAAAGAATTGTTGTCAATGCCCAATATTAATGGTGGTTTAGTTGGCGGTGCTTCCTTGGATGCTAAGAGTTTTGGTGAGATTTGTGGTGTGTAATGTATTAAGAAAAACATTTTACCTATGGGATTCTGCTTCTTTCTTGAATTTCTGATCAAGTCTTTGTTGAATGTGTAAGACTCGCTCACTTTCTTTAATGGGGTGTGCAAGCCAATGTTTGTAATCATCTATATCTTGGAGGGCTTTTTTGATATCATCAATAGCATTTTGAATCTCTCTGAGTAATTTATTGAATATTTCTCTGAGATATTTAATTGTATCTTGTGCTCCATTTAATTCAGGATCTTGGTTATAATATCCTTGTGCATAATCCCGTATTTGATGATAAGTCCTGAATGCCAGTTCAAAACCCAATTGGATGTTACTTATAGAAGTTTGACCTAATCTCATTAAATCTCTTGCACCCCTTAGTATAACATCTTTCCTCTTAAGATCTTTTTTCTCATGTTCTTTCATTTTAACAACTTTTTTAATAATATGATATCCACATCTTGGGACTATTGGAAAGAATCTTATCTCTTTTCTTTCTATTTGTTCTACTAGTCTTCTCACACGGTAGGCTCTGTTGCTGATAGTCATTAAGCGTTGTTGGACATCTTCAAATGAAAAATAACCCTTACCTAAGCGCCTGTCCAATTCTCTAAGATTCTCTGCCAGATCATGTGTTGGATCTTTTAGTGAACTTGTAACAGATGCGATAATGCGAGCTCTAAAAACAGTTCCATCATCTAAGACCTGGTGTAGACTCATATCTGCCTGCTCTACGGGAAGGTCTCGAAAGATATTATCAACCAACTGTTGCAATCTTCTGAAAAAACCTAATAATTGATTTAAAGCATCTTCTTCTTCAGAAACAAGAACTGCCTCAGCCTTTAATTCACGCATTTCTTGTAATTCTTCCTCCTCCAAACGAGAGAATTCAGTGTAAGAAAGTAGAAATTTTTTCCCTCTTTGGAATAGTTGCACCATATATGGAACATAAATATATTTTTATATAAATATTACTAATAAATTTTAGAAACTCAAAACATCTTCCCCAAAAACCCTTTTTTCTTCTTGCTTTCTTTTTCAAATTCCTTTAACAGCTCTTTCTGTTTTTTGTTCAGTTTTTCAGGAACATCAATAACAACTTCAACATTTTGATCTCCCTTGCCATTTCCATGCAGGTAAGGAATACCTTTATCTTTCATCCTAAAGATTGTATTGTTTTGTGTTCCGGAAGGTATTTTTAGTTTAGCTTTTTCATTCAAAGTAGGAACTTCTATTTCTCCACCTAAAGCAGCTATTGTAAAAGGTATTGGAACCTTAACATAGATATCATCACCCTGCCTTTCAAATATTTCATGTTCTTTTACATAAATAATGACATATAAGTCTCCGGTTGAAGCTCCTTTTTCTCCTGCTTCACCTTCTCCAGCAATTCTTAGATTAGTGCCTTCTTCTGCTCCTGCTGGTACTTTGATCTCTAGCTTTCTTGTTTTTTTGACAACACCTGTGCCATCGCAAACTGCACATTCTTTCTTTATGTATTTTCCCTGGCCACGGCATTTACCGCATGTAGTTTGTGTCTGGAAAATTCCAAATGGAGTTCTTTGAGTCCTTCTCTGCACACCAGAACCCTCGCAGTCTGAGCAGCTGACAATATCAGAATCCGATTCAGCACCAGAGCCTTGGCATTTTGTGCATTGCTCTAGTCTGGGAATAACAATATGTTTTGTTATGCCTTCAGCAGCTTCATTAAGAGTAATCTCTAGGTCATACCTTAAATCAGCGCCCCTTCTTGGGCCTCTTCTTCTTCCGCCGCCAAAAGGGCTCCTTCCACCAAAAAAACCTTCAAAAATATTCTCAAAATCAAAATTTCCACCAGACATAATGTCAGAGAAATCAAAGCCTTCAAAACCTTTAAATTGGTCTGCAGTCGTTCCAAACTGATCATATTTAGAGCGCTTCTCATCATCAGCTAAAACAGCAGCAGCTTCATTTATCTCCTTGAATTTTTCAGCAGAGCCTTCACTCTTGTTTAAATCAGGATGGTACTTCTTAGCCATCTTCTTATAGGCTTTCTTTATTTCTTCTTTAGTTGCAGTTTTTTCTACGCCTAAAGTTTGGTAATAGTCTTTTGTCATTTTATTGCATTAATTCTTCTTCAATTTTTTTTGCTAATTCAAATTCTCCACTAAAATTCTTGTTATATCTTTTTTTCAAATCTTCAATCCTCTCCATTACACTGACAATTTTGTCTCCCTTAACTCTTTTGTCAGCATAAAACATTATTTTTTCTTCAATTCTTAGCGGCCTGTTTTTTCCCTTTTCAATTTCATGCAAACTATGTTTTTCCGTAACTTCAGCAACTTCTGGAAAGCCCATGCTTTTTAATAATTTTACCCCTGCAACTGTGTGATTGTCTTTTTCCCTTTCAATATCATGCAATAAAGCTGCTGCAATTACTAATTCTTTATTTACTTTAATCCCTTTAGCAATAAGCTTATCAGTGACTTCTCCAGCAACCTTGCATACTGTTTTGCAGTGTTCAATAACATTAGAAGGAGTTTTATTTTTAATTAAGATAGTTAAACATTCCTCTTTTGTTGGGATTTTAGGATTATTCATTTATTTCTTCTTCTTGTCATCATCCTCAACTTTGTACTCTGCATCAACTACTTTTTCATCTTTCTTTTCAGCTTCTGGTTGTGCTCCTGCTTGTCCTGCCTGTGCACCTTGCTGCTTTTTAGCTTGCTCTTCTGCAACTTTTTGGTACATTTCCTGAGAGACCTTTTGGAATTTCTGAACTAAGTCATCTTTTGCCTTTTTAATAGCTTCATAGTTCTTTTCCTTGTCTTTCAGAAGTTCTTTTAGGCCTTCTATGTCTTTCTTTATTGGATCAAGTTCCTTCTTATCAACTTTGTCTCCCATATCCTTGATGGTTTTCTCGAATTGTGTAACAAGACTTTCTGCTTCATTTAATGTGTCAGCTTTTTCTTTCCTTTTCTTATCATCTTCTGCATGTATCTCTGCATCTTTCTTCATCTTTTCAACTTCTTCGTCGCTTAGTTTGTTAGGTGCAGTAATTTTAATGCTCTGCTCTTTCTTTGTCGCTAAGTCTTTGGCAGTTACATGCAATATTCCATTTGCGTCAATGTCGAATGTAACCTCAATCTGAGGAACTCCCCTAGGTGCAGGCGGCAATCCAACCAAATCAAATTGACCTAAGACTTTATTGTCATTGAACATAGGTCTTTCCCCTTGGCCAACTCTAATGGTTACAGCTGGCTGATTGTCAGCGGCTGTTGAAAATACCTGGCTCTTTTTGCTCGGAATCGTTGTGTTTTTTTCAATTAATTTTGTAAAAACACCACCTAAGGTCTCTATACCTAATGTCAAAGGTGTAACATCCAATAGCAGGATATCTTTAACTTCTCCAGCTAAAACTCCGGCTTGTATTGCGGCTCCTTGCGCAACACATTCCATCGGATCAACCCCACGCTCTGCTTTCTTTCCAACAAAATCTTCTACGAATTTCCTTACAATAGGCATTCTTGTTGGTCCACCTACCAGGATAATTTTGTCTATATCTGATCCTTTTAATTTTGAGTCATTTATTGCAGTTTCCATAGGTTCTTTGCATTTTTCAATTATTGAACCTACTAGCTCTTCCAGCTTAGCTCTGCCCAATGGCATCTTTAAGTGCACAGGATTACCATCTTTTTGCGTGACAAATGGTATATTTATTTCTGTTTCTGCTGTAGTGCTTAATTCTATTTTTGCTTTTTCTGCAGCTTCTCTTAAACGCTGCATAGCAGTGTCATCTTCACTTAAATCAACGCCTTCCTTGCTTTTGAAATCTTCAATGATAAATTTCATCAAAGCTTCGTCCATATCTGTTCCGCCTAGTTGAGTGTCTCCATTAGTGGACTTAACTTCGAAAACTCCTTCAGAAAAATCCATTATTGTAACATCTAATGTACCTCCACCCAAATCAAAAACCAGAATTTTTAGTTCTTTGTCAGCTTTGTCTAACCCATAAGCCATGGAAGCTGATGTTGGTTCGTTTACCAATCTTACAACTTCTAATCCCGCAATAGTGCCTGCATCTTTAGTTGCTTGTCTTTGGTTATCGTCAAAATAAGCAGGAACTGTTATAACTGCTTTTTGAATTTTTTCTCCTGTAAATTCTTCTGCATCCTTTTTTATCTTTTGCAGAATAAAAGAAGATATTTGCTGTGGTGTGTAATCTTTGTTGTTTATATTGTACTTAAAATCAGTGCCTATCTTTCTTTTTGCGGCTAGAACTGTTCCTTGTGGATTTGAAACAGATTGCCTTCTTGCAGGTTCTCCTACTAGCATTTGCCCGTCTTTTGTAAATGCTACAACAGATGGAAATGCCTTGCCATAAGCAGTTGTACCCTCTGCAGATGGAATAATTGTTGGCTTTCCTGCTTGTAAAACAGAAGCTGCACTATTACTTGTACCTAAATCTATTCCTATAATCTTTTCTTTCTTTGTTTTTGTTTTTTCAGCCATAATAATCGTCCTCCATCATTTCATTATTTCATAACTCAATATTTTTTTCAGTTTGTTTTTGTTAGGAACTAAATCCTTTAATTCAGCTCCTTCCAGTGTTTTTCCACCGGTTTTTAGGTAAGATGCAAATTGCCTTACGCTTTCTGCATCATCCTTGTTTACAAAATGGTTAAGCATGAACCATATACTCAATTTTTCGCCATAATCTTTGCACCCCATTGCAATTTTGCATTCCAATGGTTTTGCTTCATGAACTTTGCATCCGATTTCTTCATCAAAAAAGATGCATTTTCCGTATGGTTTGTATTTTTTTACTATTTTTGGTCTGTGTCTTTTTGTGTTGAATTTTTCAACTTCTTCCAAAAACTCTTTTTTCAAAACTTCTTCTGAAATGTTCATGAACTTTGCGATATTTTTCATGTCTTCATCAGCTAAAAAACCGCTTCCATGCTTGCAGCCAACTGTGCATGCATTGCATTTGCACGGATTAGCAAGTTTCAAAACCTCTTTTACATCAGTGTTTTTATTCAATTCAGTTTTTTTCAAAACAACACCTCATTTTCAATATTATTTTTTATTGTCTTTTTCACTGATTTTAACTTTACTATGTCTCAAAACTTTGTCATTAAGCATGTATCCTTTCTGCAGTTCTTCCAAAACAATTCCATCTTCTTTGTCTGACTTTTCCTTTAGCATGACTTCGTGCAGATAAGGATCAAATTTCTTACCAACAGATTCTATTGGCTTTAGCCCTTCTGACTCTAAAAGTGAAAATAATTGGGCATATGCCATTTCTATGCCTTTAACGAACTTTTCATTGTCTTTTGTTGACTTTAATGAAATTTCAAATGTATCTAAAGTTGGCAAAATTTTGTGAATAATCTCTGCTTTTGCGTATTTTACAAACTCTGCTTTTTCTTTATCAACTCTTTTTTTGTAGTTTTCAAACTCTGCTTGTGTTCTTTGCAATGTGTCTGTTAGTTCTGCAATTACTTCTTTTTCAGACTTTTTCTTTGTTTCTTTCTCATCACTTTGTTTTTTGTCTTTCATTTTCAAAATTCAATAATAAATTTTCATTAAATAAAAAATAAAAATTTAAATTAACAACCTCCACATCCACAGCCTTCTCCGTTTTTCATTTTTTGTGCCTCCTGATTTTATTATTTTATGTTGACCTTAAGTCAACGAAACTATGGTAATATCAACTAATATATAAGGTTTTCTATGTTTGAGTATATAAATGAGCGAAATATTTAAATAAATCAATGTTTTTAGGGTAGATTATGAGATATGTCCACAAAATAACAATAACTAACATCAGAAAGCCTGTACAGAAAAATGTTAACCAGGAACTGCAATGGTTAGGTAGTTCTTTAGGTTTGTTTAATTTAAGAGATAAGGATAAAAGCTGTTTTAGGGTTTTTATTGAATTAGTTAAGACTGCAAAAAAAGGAATTCCGCTATCAAGCGATGAATTGGCTTATAGGCTTGATTTAAGTCGTGGAACTGTTGTACATCATATTAACAAATTAATTGAATCTGGCATAGTTGTACAGGCAAATAAAGGCTATATTCTCAGAGTAGATAACTTAAGAGCACTTATAGACGAAGTTGAGAAAGACCTAAGAAGGACTTGTGACGATTTAAGGTCAATGGCTAAAGAAATTGATGAGAGTTTAGGGCTTTGAATTCTTTGATTTTTTACTATTATAGAGTAATGAAAAATAGAAAGATTTATATAGTAGCTATTCTAGTATATTTAAGATTTAAAAATGATTCCAGATAGTTATATTGCAGGTGAAGGACCAAAAGAAATAGCAAGAGTAAATGCAAGTTTAGTACATGGACTAGTAGATTTGTATAGGGCACATCAAGGAAGAGATTGGACTGTTAAAAAGGATTTGAGATATCCTGTAATTGTTGACCAGTTAGTTGCAAATAATTCTGGTTTGGTTGACAGGGCAATTACTCGTTCTTTACCATTTTTAGATAATCCCAAATATTCTGATTTAAGATTACAATTCCATGAAGCTGGTTTAGATCAATTACATAACTATATGTCGAATTATAACCCGAATCAAAATAAAAGGAGAGGTAAAGCAACTAAAGTTAATCTCGGTGCTGTATCTCGATCAATCGATCGTGTATTTGTTGAGAAAGCCGAACATGAAGGTGCAATTTTCAAGCTATTAGTAGGGGATAATATAGATTTAGTTGACCATGCGATTAATAAATATTTTCCTGAATTAAATCTATCAGAAAATTCTAGTATTAGAGGAGGATGCTATCAGGAAGGTGCACTCCAGCTAATAGAGCATATGACCGAATCTAGTCCATATATGGAGTTAGTACCTGGAAAACGCAGAAATTATCGAGGAAGAGCTGCTCAAAAAATCAGAGGCGGAATAGAAAATTACATAAATTCTTTCCTGCCAGAAGAAATGACAATGTCTGCAGAAACTGCAGATGAATCTAATCTTGAATTAGATATAAATTCTCCCTCAAACTTAAATATACTTGCAACACCAATCTCTGAACCAATTGAAGAGCATGACCTTAATCGAAGAATAAACGATGCATTGGAGAATTCATTCTTATCTGAACGTGAGAAAACAGTTTTACGTTTACTATTCCAGTTACCAAGACAAGATGATGGAACTCCACATATTGGTGAAGGAGTATATGATATGGCACAAAGATATATGGAAGAAACTGGTGATTTATTCCTAGGTGATGTTAAAGTTACATATGGGAAAGTGGGTGATATATTTGATGTGACACCAGAAAGAATTGGGTCAATTAAAGCAGATGCACTTCGAAAGTTAAGACACTGCGGAACAAAAGGAATAATAGATTTTGCTTCAATATAAGATTAGTTTATCAAATCTAAGAAACCAAAACAGCATTAACAGCACCATCTTGTCCAGGTCTTGAAGTAATTCTTGCTTTTCCTTTTTCTGTCTCTATTACTGTTCCCTTAGTCATTATATTACGTCTTACAAAATGCCTGTTAGCTGGATTTTCAACAATAGTTTTTATCTTAACCTGTTCATATTTTTTAGCTTTAGGATCAAATAAATTTGCAGTTTCTGCTGCTAATAGCCTTACCTTTCTATTAGCTCCCATGCCTCTTACATACTTATTTCTTTTTTTGTCTAATTTAGTCAAAGCAGGTTCTTTTCCAGTCTCGTGGAACTGCTTTTTCCTGCCCTGCTGCTTATACCTTCCACCAGTAGGTTTCCTTAATGATTTTCTATGTGAAATTGCCATAATAAACGGGATTGATAAGAAGTTTATAAGGATTTCTAAATTTTACTTCTATTATAACACAACATTTATATACAAATACCCTACTCTGTTTTTTATGTATGTGGTGTTAATGAATGGCAGAACCTTCTAGACCTTTGGATGCTTTGAATAATGCAAGAGACAAAAGAGTAATTGTCGAGCTAAAGAATAATCAGAGGTATGTTGGAAAGTTAAAATCATTTGATATACATATTAATGTAGTGCTTGAAGATGCTGAAGAAAGTGTTAATAATGAAGTTAAGAGGAAATTAGGTGTAGTTTTTATAAGGGGAGATACAATAACAATAATATCTCCGGAATAAATGAATTCTAGGTTAAAATGACAAAAGGAACTGCATCTATGGGCAAAAAGTCCGGAAAGAAGAATATGATATATTGCAGAAGATGCGGCAACAGGACATATACATTAAGGAAGAAGAAGTGTTCATCTTGTGGGTATGGTAAATCTGCAAAATTGCGTTCTTATAATTGGCAAAAGAAATAATTGAAGATTAATTCTTAATTTTTATGAATAAAATAATAAACTATTTAAAATAACTTCCATACTATTGTTTTTATGCGGGAGTGCCGGAGTGGCCAAACGGGACAGGCTTAGGCTAATAAGATATTATAAGATACCTGTTAGCTTAGTGCTTACGCAGGTTCGAATCCTGTCTCCCGCATTTTTTCTCATAACTGTTTAAAAAGAGATTTTAAGAGGACGATAAAAATATAGAGCAGTATACAATTACATATACCAGAAATCCAAAGGTATTTATACCCCCATTTCCATAAAGTATAACAGCGTGGGGGTGGAAATTTTTTATTCTGGTTCTAAGAAGAAGATTATAGGAATATCTTTAATTGTAGCAATCATAATGAGCTTAGTATTATTTATTACCGGCTTAATGAACCAACTCTTATTCTGGA
>Ga0187833_10000913_pt1 | contig 34667 bp, 29 predicted proteins | sample ETNtaG_37_FD_167968 | JGI IMG/M metagenome (GOLD analysis project Ga0187833, IMG submission 167968) | Marine microbial and viral communities from oxygen minimum zone, Eastern Pacific Ocean - ETNP2014_SV_400_PacBio MetaG (Illumina Assembly) | ecosystem: Environmental > Aquatic > Marine > Hypoxic...
CGCAATGGCAGTCGCATTCCTATTCCTGGCGGCCAGGGCTGGGCGGGAATGTTCAGCATGATCGTCGCCAATTTAAACGAGGAAAAAGGCTATACGCCCATCGTACATGGCAACAGTTATATCCAGGTGATCTCATGGGATGAATCAGGCAGACTCGATCCGCGTGGAATTCTCACCTACTCGCAGTCACAGGAGCCTGAGTCGCCACACTACGCTGATCAAACTGAGCTGTATTCTCGTGGTGAATGGGTGAGGTTTCCCTTTGAGGAAGCGAAGATTGCAGCCGACCCCAATTTGAGGACTCTGCGACTCACTGAATGAGACCAGTTACAGACTTGAGCTTATATTGTGTAGGCTTCACAGCATACTTAGTTTCTCGCTCCGACCGAGAAGCCTAATTGCTTGACCTAGTCTGATGCACAACATATAGATGGAGTCATAAAATGAAGGGATTAATTATCACTCTACTGCTTTTCAGTTTTGTGCTGACCGCATGTGAGCCAAGTGACAGCCGACCAGGTTTGTGGCTGTCCGGGGAAGTGGAAGCTTTTCCATCAGATTGGTCATTTTCCGACGATTTCGAACTGATCGCGGTTCAGGTTGACACCCCTTACGGACTGCCACATTCGGTCACCATCTGGTGTGTGCAAGTGGATGGTAATCTATACATCGCAGCAAGAGCACCCGAGAGCAAGAACTGGCCAGGTTGGGTAGAAAAGAACCCCGATATCAAATTGAAGTTTGGCGATAGGGTATTTGAAGGACGCCTTCAAAAACTTGAAGACCCTGATGCAATAGGACCAATAAGCACCGCTTATTCAATCAAGTATCATTTAACTCAAGATCTTAATAACGATGATGAAGGACCTCGCAGTTGGTTCTGGCAGGTGCTTGATCGACAGGGGTAGCTTATCCACGTTACAACATTAAGAGGCGAAGAGTTTCGTCACTACTGTGTGACGTCAGCCCATATGGTACCACCTAGCCCTGTTTGCTAAGAGACACTTCTGCTAATTTAAACCGAAGCAAAGGAGTCTCAAATGAGCATGTCAAACACAGAAAAACACTGGTAGTTACGGTTTTAACATTTAGTATCGCTATGTTGCCGTACGGATTGCTAACACCAAGTTCACCCGGAGAACCCGGTGACCAGCTAAACCTCATTGTCATTGTTGGCCTAACAGCACTAAAAGGGCTCGCCATCGCGGGTGTTATGATTTTACCAACGGTGATCCTGGGTCAGTTAATTGATCTTGATCAGGCGAAAACCGGCGGGAACCGTGCTGCCATGTACTATGGCGTTCAGGGACTGCTAACCAAATGGGTATACGCGGCCTCTGCTGCTATCATGAGCTTTCTGTTGTCTGCCTACGGACGGAGTGCGGAAGAACCCATGGGCGTAATTTTGATCGGACCTATTTCGGGGTCCTTTTGTCTTGTCGGTGCCTTCTTCTATTCTCTTTATCCAGAGCGTGTGGTCCGTGAAGAGGCAAGCACCATGTCCGGAATTAGTGGGCACCAGAATTAACGACAGAAACCCATCCATATGCACTTTACCTTCGTGAACAAAGGCACTAATGGACTTCCCACGGTCTATTAGACACCTCTGCGTTATTATCTGAGCATAGGAGGAAGTCATATGAGTAATCAACGTTACGCACCAGAATTTAAAGATGAAGCTGTAAGACAAGTTGATGAAAGAGGCTATTCAGTTTCCGAAGTTTCTACACGACTAAGTGTTTGCGCGCATCGTTCACTACTTGCAGAGTCCCGTCAAACATCATTCCAGGGGCGCCGCTGGGCGACAATATGATGACGGGCACCCTGGGGTTGGTAGAGGCGATCGCCAGGTGAGAAGGTTGGGGTAAAATGGCTTACTACTGATGGGATATCCGCAGGCACACCAGGCAACCGATGTATTTTCACAGTAGTTCGCGTTTGTTATGGTGTTCGGTAACGCCAAGCAAACATTCGCAACAACACACCGAGGACAACACTCAATGACCATAAAAGACGACGACGAGTACTTGCACCCGGCTCCAGAAGGAACTGAAGGCCTGTGGAGTGACAATCTGTGGTTTTCATTTGTTGACCGGGAAGCCGACGTACACGGCATCAACCATATACATGTGACCAACAAGGGCTATGCACGCTTCAGTACCTGCCTCGTGATCGACGGCATTCCAATGCCCTGGGCCAACAAGGTCCCCTATCATGATATCGGCAAGTTCGATCAGTTGTCCGATGGCGGCCGTATGATCTACGAGGTCATTGAGCCGCAGCGGGAAATGCGGATCCAAGCGGATAATGACAAGTATGGCTTTGATGTGACTTTCAAAGGGCGCTTCCCCGTATTCGACTATGACGACTGCCTGCATGGAAATCCGCTCAAGTATTCCGGTGTCTATGGTGGACACTATGAACAGGGTTTGCTCTGCGAAGGCGAGTTCGAAGTGCGCGCCGGGCCACGGCAGGGGCGACGGCAGATTCATTGCTATTCACATCGTGATCATTCCTGGACCGACCGCTTCACCCACGGATCACCCTGGGAAGTTGAGCGAGGCCCAACCCTAGCGAGTACCCTTGGGCATTATTGGCCGTCGATACAGACAGACAACTTCCATCTCAATGCGTTTGGTCTTATGAATCCTGATGCACGCAGGCGAATCAATCCGGATCAGGTCCCGGTAGGTGGATTCCTGTCCGATAAGAATGGAAGCCGTGCTATTCAGGGTGCCGAGTGCCTCGAGTGTCGACTGGAGGAAGACGGGCGCAGCGCCATGAGTTTCCGCTACCAGTTCACGCTGCCCGATGGTGACGTTATACATGTCAAGACAGGGCGCAAATACGCCCAGTCAGTGAATGGATTGATGCGCGCTGAAAATGATGCTGAATGTCTGCTGGACTGTTACGAGGGCTTCTTTGATTTCGAGGTTGAAGAAACCGGCGAGCGTGGATACGGCGTGGCAGAATATTCGATCTTTCCTGCATCTCCCCGTTGGCGGTACTAGATCCTTTAAATAGTTAACGCATACGGGCAATGACCTTGTCTGCAAACTCCTCCATGAACTGGCGTTGACCGGGCAGAGAAACCGGCGGCGTAGGATCGCCTAGGATAACGCTCACCGATGTAACCCCCATGTCCTCCATCATTCGGTAGTGGTCGATGTCGAGCGAAACCTGACCAGGCGCCATGACCTCGAAGGGCAGGTTCTCACGACCAGCTTCCCGCCGATGATCCTGAATCGTCTGTAACAGGCCTGGTACATCCTCGTATGTGTAGGGCGCATCGGAACCCACGGGACCCACAATCCACCCATCGCCGAGCCGTGCCGTACGGCGCAGGGCTGGCTTGCTGTAACCCGATATATAGATGGGCACAGGCTCCGTCGGTGCCGGGCTCATGACCAGGGGGCCGAAGTCGTAGAAGTTCCCGTGGTACTCAACACTCCCTCCCTTCCATAGCAGGCGCAGGACCTCGATCATCTCATCACAGCGGTCTCCCCGAGATTGAAAGTCCTCGCCAACGAGGTCGAACTCTTCCTCCTGCCAGCCTATCCCCACGCCCAGTGATACACGATTGTCCGACATCACGGCCGCTGTCCCAACAGCCTTTGCCACCGTGAAGAGGTTGCGTAATGGCAGTATATAGACGGCGTTTGTGAAGGCTAGTTTGTCAGTGGCTGCCGCCATGGCACCGATCGAGACCCAGGTGTCCGCCCAATGGGTAGAGGGGTTCCACCAGGCTTTACCGTCACTACTGTAGGGGTACCGTGACTCGAGTGGTTTCTCGAGAAAGACCATGTGGTCACTGGTGTTTACGCCGTGGAACCCAACCTTCTCGGCAACGCGTGCTATATCTAACAGATCCTCAGCTTGAGTCCATAGAGTGGAACGCCAGAATTTCATAGTTTACCCCTGCAATCTTGAGTGGCTACAGGGCAGAACTCTGGATCCGCTCCGGCCTGTTTCGCCTTTGTTTTCGAAATGCCCGTTACGGGTAGCATGAAATATATATCGATGGATTCTTATCGTCAACGGCAGCGGCGATCTCCAACATCGAAAAGACCTGCGCAGAGCGTAACCATCCTACAGTGATGGAATTCTTTAGTCTTATGTCTCTCAATAGGGAGATTCATTTGATATATTAGCGCCGATGCTCGGTTGCCTACGCTCCCCAAGGTGTTGATACCAATATTCTGGGAGCTGGACGCAATGTCTCATTGCGCCTGCCCATGTCGGACCAGAACTGAGAACCTTAGTAGCAATAAAAGAGGATAAAGCTGATGACCGGTATTACGTCATTCGGAGGATATATACCAAAACTGAGAATGCAGCGCGCAAGTATCGCTGGTGCGCACAAATGGGCGGACCCAGGCGCAGCGTTGAAGGGCAAGGGTGAACGCTCCATGTGTAACTGGGATGAAGACGCCATTACGATGGGAGTCGAGGCAGTAAGAGACTGCCTGAAGAGTGGCGGTGTCATCCCGGAGGCTGTTTATTTTGCATCCACGACTTTGCCCTTTCAGGAGAGGCAAAATGCTGGAATCATCAGCACAGCACTCAGCCTGGGTGAGGACTTGTCAGTTCTCGACGTCACCTCATCACAGCGGGCCGGAACCTCTGCTCTGTTACAGGCCCTGGCAGCAGTAAAAGGAGATCAACTCGACAATGTAATGGTTGTGGCGTCTGATCACAGGAGAAGCAAGTCAGCAAGTCCTCAGGAATTCACCTTTGGTGACGGTGCGGCAGCGGTTCAGATTGGTAATAAGGATGCATTGCTCGAATTTCTGGGTAGCCATTCAATTACGGTAGATTTCGTTGATCATTTCAGGGGGGCCGGGGAGGACTTTGACTACCAGTGGGAAGAACGCTGGATCAGGGATGAGGGCTATCAGAAGATCGTTCCGCCGGCGATTGCGAAGGCGCTTGAAAAGACAGGCATCAAGGCGGATGACGTTAACCATTTCGTTATGCCTGCAACCATTGGCCGTGCGGTCCAGGGAATCGTCCAAAAGAGTGGTCTGGACAATACCGTAGTTTGCGACACCCTGCACCAGCAGTGTGGTGAAACAGGTGCGGCACACCCGCTGGTCATGCTGCTAAACCTTTTGGAGACAGATGCAAAGGCCGGAGAGACCGTCATGCTGGTGGGTTTCGGTCAGGGCTGTGATGTTCTCCTGTTCAAGGTGACTGAGGCGATCTCAAATTCAAGGGGGGGTAACGGCATTAGCGGAAGTCTCGCTAACCGGCGCGAAGAAACCAATTACCAAAAGTTTCTTGTCTTCAATGACCTAGTCACCCTTGAGAAGGGTATGCGGGCAGAGAAGGACAGCAAGACAGCGCTGACGGTTCTCTATCGCAAGCGGGATATGCTGCTTGGTCTAATTGGTGGCAAGTGCACCCAATGTGGTACTGCACAATTTCCGAGGCAGGATATTTGCGTGAACCCTCAGTGCCATGAGAGTCATTGCCAGGAACCCTATTCGTTTGTTGAGGAAGCGGGTCAGATTCAAAGCTGGTCAGCTGATTACCTAACCTACACGATGAACCCGCCTTCCCACTACGGCATGATCGTATTCGACAATGGCGGGCGGTTTATGTCTGACTTTACCGATGTCGAAGTTGGCGAAATCGACGTTGGCACGAGGGTGAAGATGGTGTTCCGGATTAAGGAATTTGACCATAGCCGCGGCTTTATCCGGTATTTCTGGAAGGGTGTTCCGGTTTGACATTGAATCATCAAAGCGTAAATTACATTTATTGAACTAGTATTTGCAGGAAATTACATTTTACACGTCCACTTTTAGGAGATCGTGATGGCAGCGGGCATTAAGGATAAGGTAGCAATACTTGGAATGGGTTGTTCCAAATTTGGCGAAAGATGGGAAGCAGGCGCAGAGGAACTGATCGTCGAGGCTTATGAAGAAGCTATTCAGGATGCAGGAGTTGACCGTAGTCAGCTTGATGCTGCCTGGTTTTCCACGGCAATGGAGAACGTTAACGTTGGTAAGGGCGGCATTGCACTGTCAACCGCGTTGCGCTTGCCGAATATTGCTGTAACCCGGGTCGAGAACTTCTGTGCCAGTGGTTCCGAGGCATTTCGTGGTGCGGTCTATGCCGTCGCTTCTGGTGCCTGTGACATAGCACTGGCACTGGGTGTAGAGAAACTGAAGGATACCGGTTACGGCGGCCTGCCGGCGGCTGAGCAGGGTACGCTCAATCCTCTCTGGGCTGCAACCGGGTCTGCCCCGGGTAACTTTGCACAACTCGCAAGTGCCTATGGCGCCAAGCATGGCGTCAACAAGGAAGATCTGAAACGCGCCCTGGCTCATATATCAGTGAAAAGCCATGCTAATGGCGTTAAGAACCCCAAGGCTCATCTGCAAAAAGCGATCACCGAGGAACAGGCACTGAATGCGCCGATGATAGCCGAACCCCTGGGATTGTTTGACTGCTGCGGTGTGAGTGACGGCGCGGCAGCGGCCATCGTCACCACGCCCGAGATCGCAAAATCAATGGGCAAGGACAACATAGTAACGATCAAGGCACTTCAGCTGTCTCTATCCAACGGTACAGAAGCGGCCTATAACGCCTGGGATGGCAGCTATTTTCATACCACGAGAATCGCGGCCCAGAAAGCTTACAAGGAGGCCGGAATTGACAAGCCCCGTGATCAGGTTTCTATGTTTGAGTGCCATGATTGCTTTTCAATCACCGAACTGGTGACTATGGAAGACCTGTACCTGTCGGCCGAGGGTACCGTGGTGAATGATGTCATGGACGGCTTCTATGACGCTGACGGGCAGATTCCGTGCCAGATCGATGGTGGTCTGAAATGCTTTGGTCATCCCATCGGTGCATCCGGTATTAGAATGCTTTATGAGATGTATCTTCAGATCCAGGGCCGGGCGGGGGACAGGCAATTGTCCAACCCCAGTATTGGTATGACCCATAACCTGGGTGGCTCCCCGGTAAGTAACGTGGCATCGGTCTGCATTATCGGAGCCGCGTAGCTTAATCGGTTTTCAGCTAATCAGCCGGCTTGAGATCACCTCAAGCCGGCTGATAATCTTTACAATTCAGGCATGACCATATAGCTGCTGATTTTGCCTTCCTCAAGTTCTACCCAGCCAAGGAAAGGTACTGATTTACCAGTGGGGCCCACAACCACCGCTCGGAATGCACCATATTCTCCATCCGTAAGCACCTTTCCCACCTTGTGCTTTATGCCCACAACCTGCATCTGCTCAATACGGCGGGTTAGAAATTCCCGAACTGTTTCACGCCCAACAAGCGTATCCGTGGTACTCCGGTCATGGCCGTCGTGTTCCCACACCTGGGTGTGCCTCCATCTGATTTTTTCGTGCAGTGCTTCGACTGCCTGATCAGGATTTGCACCATCTATGCCATTAAAATACGTTAGCTGGAGAAGTTCGAAGAGCTGCTCTTTGGTTGTGCTTTGAGAAGCCATATGTGTGACCCTGAGAGTGAAATTCAGTCCTAGCTTACTTGATTTAATCCTGTGCTAGAATCAATTCACTTATCTCGAGGGACAACATCCGTCTGCCAGTGTTGACTGGTTCCGCCTGAGAATTTGTTTCTTCACTCACCGGAAAAAGCCAACGCAGATATCCTGATCCATGCGTTTTGACTATGAACAGGTACATCCTTTTGCCAGTGAACTTCTGTGTGAACTCGGCGCTTCACCAGAAACTGCCTCTCTGGTAGCGACATCCTTAGTTAAGGCCGACCAGATCGGATATGACACTCATGGCATTGGCTTGCTGCCTCTGTATGCGCAGATGATTTCATCCGGCGCCATCGATCCTTCTACCAATCCAGTAACAGAAAAGATTACTGATAGTATCAGCCGAGTAGATGGGTGCCTTGCTTTTGGACAATTGACCGGAAAGGAAGCCACAAATATTGCCATTGAAAATGCCAGCAGCCACGGCATATCAGTCAGCGCCATTCGCAACGGCTCTCATCTGGGACGACTCGGAGAGTGGGCAGAGGAAGCAAGCAGCAGGAACATGGTTTTCCTGGCCTTCACCAATACCGGCGGTGGTGCGAAGAACGTCGCACCTTTTGGTGGCCATGAGCGTAAGCTGTCGACAAACCCGATAGCCTTTGGGGTGCCGACCTTCAGCGCGCTGCAGCACAACATCATTGTCGACTTTGCAACCAGCCAGGTTTCTGGCTCCGTCATCCGCGAACATGACCGCACCGGTGAACCACTCGATAGTGAGTGGACGATCACTAATTCGGGCAAGGCCGTCAGCGATGCCAGGTCATTCATGGAAGGTATGGGAGCCCTGTTACCCCTCGGCGGGCGTGTCACTGGGCATAAGGGTTACGGGCTCGCGATTATTGCCGAACTACTTGGCGGTCTTGCCGGCGGGGTTGTCATTGGCCAGGATGATCCTGAGTGGTTCAGTAACGCGGCCATGTTCATAGTGATAGATCCGACGAGGTTTCTTTCCATCGGCGAGTTCGAGGAGCGAATAACCGCAATCGCAGAGCACCTTCGTGACGACAATGTCCGCCTCCCCGGGGAGGGCGCCCATCAGCAAAAGCGCAATTCCGATCAAAACGGGGTAAATATCCCAGAGTATGTTCTCGAATCGCTTTACACACTTGCGGAGGATCTAAATGTCGAGATTCCTGCTCTCTTATCACAACATCTGACCAGAGCAACTGATAGCCATGACAAACAAAAAACCTGGTGAACCCATTGAGAGGCCATCAGGGCGTACAGGTTGGTACGTTACACTGCTGTTGACCTTCGCCTATACATTCTCGTTCGTAGATCGCCAGGTATTGAACCTGCTAGTGGAACCAATCCAGTCTGACCTGGCTATTTCAGACACTCAGATTAGTTTTCTGCAGGGCTCCGCATTTGTCGGCGCCTATGTGCTGATGAGTATCCCTCTTGGTCGAATAGTAGATCGATTCAACCGTGTTCTGGTGCTGATCGGTGGTGTCCTGGCCTGGAGCATCAGTACTGTTGGTTGCGGCATATCCAGGACCTACTTCCAGCTCATGCTTGCCCGGGTAGGGGTAGGTATCGGTGAAGCATCAGTGACACCAGCCTCATGGTCCTTATTGGCAGACTATTTTCCCGCCGATCGACTGGCTCGACCTATGAGTGTCTTCTTGATGGGACCGTACCTTGGGGCTGGCCTGGCGCTGATTCTGGGTGCGGAGGTAATAGAGTGGACCCGTGATGTTGAAGAACTTTCATTGCCTCTCATAGGTTCCCTGGCTGCATGGCAATTCACCTTCATTGCGGTGGGTGTTCCCGGGTTTATTGTCGCCGCGGTCCTGGCCACCATAAAGGAGCCGGCTCGCATTAGTGATAGTTCGACTGAACTAGCGGATCATCTTCCCTGGTCCGATGTATGGCTGCAGTTGCGGAATAACAGGCGGGTATATGCCGCACTACTCCTGGGTGCTCCATTTATTGTTGTCATCCTTTATGGCCTGCAGGCATGGATACCAACTTACCTGGTAAGAGTTTTTGACTGGGATCTCGCGCGCTCCGGCAGAGTCTATGGTGTGATCGCCCTTGTCGCAGGTTCAAGCGGTGTTCTCAGCGGTCCAGTCCTTGGCAACTGGCTCAAAAGAAGAGGCTTTGCCGATTACCCGCTTCGTATAGGCGTCATAGGGGCACTATTGGCCATGATCGGGATACTAGGCATACCCTGGATGCAGCAAGCTGAATTTGCTTTATGCTTCATCGCGCTTGCGAGTTTCTCTGTCACACTTCCGATGGCGCTGTTCAGCTTTGCCTTGCAAACGGTCACGCCGGGTAATATGCGCGGTCTCGTCGCTGGACTGTATGTTGTCACCGTCAATGTGGTGGGACTGGCACTGGGTCCGACCCTGGTAGCCTTGTCGACTGACTATATATTTGCCGATCCAAAAGCAGTGGGATATTCACTGGCGCTGGTTTCGGGTTTTATGGCACCTCTGGCTATCTTATTGCTGTCTAGCGGCATGAAGCCTTATGCTGAGTTGTTTGCAAATCAAGGCGATGCAGAAAATTAGTTCAGGTATCGCGAATGGAATGTTTGATACCCGCCGAAACTGGTAGTGAAGGGCACATGACACCATGTCAGAATTGATCACTGTTATCCTTATCGGACTTGCTGTTCTTTACTGGCAGGCGGCAATACGCTGTAAGGAACTGGCTATCCACGGAGCCAGGAAAGAATGCCAGTTATGTGATGTCCAACTGCTGGACCAGACAGTTCATCAGATCAAGGTCTCTATGAGCAGGGACACCACAGGCCAGTGGCGAATCTGGCGAGAATACGGTTTTGAGTACAGTCAGGATGGAGAAAGCCGGTTCAAGGGTCGGCTGACTCTTCTGGGTCAAAGGGTCATCCGCATTGCACTTGAAACCTTTAATCCCGTTATTCACTAGTATCATCTTTACCGGGAGGCAGGTAGCGCTTCTCGTATCCTTGTTACTTCTTTGCGCCTGCCAGACAAGTACAGTCCAGGAAAACTGTTCGACGAACGGCTTTGAATCAGTCACGTCACAACTCCGTCAAACGGACCTGGAAAGGCTTAGAAATCCACCCTTAAGCAATGCAGACCGAGAGAAACTTGTCACTAGGTATTTCAACAGTATTTGCCCGGAGGTGAAGAAGCAGCCAATCGGCAGGAATCGCGCTAATAATGTTATCTGCCACCTAGAGGGCAAGAGTGATTTCATGTTTATCGTTGGTGCACACTATGATCGGATGGGGACGGGCCCAGGTGTTGCGGATAACTGGTCCGGCATCGTTCTCATCAGTCGACTGGTTGAAGCACTTCAACTCATGGAAACGAACCATACCTGGGAAATCATCGCCTTCGGTGAAGAGGAGACTGGTACCTATGGGTCAAAGGCCTACATGCGGGATCATAAGGGAAAGCCCATCATCTCCATGATAAACGTCGATACGCTAGGTTTGGGTCCTCTCAAGTTCGATAGCCGCTCCAGCCAGGGTCTGAAATGTATTGCTGAAAAGATTGCCACGGATATCGAAGTACAGCTATCACCCTCACATTTACAGGAGACAACCGGAGACTGGGAGCCCTTTGACCGCCGGGGTATAGACTTTCTTAGCCTTCATTCCCTTGATCGCCGCCTAATCAGGAAATTGCACACACGAAGAGACTCGTGGAAAGCAATTTCAGAAAATCGGATGCAGGAAGCGTGGCGGCTGCTGGTCAGTCTTAGCAGTTTACTCGATCGGCAGTCAGAACCCCGATTTTAGCAAAAAATGGTGACGAAGTGACTGGCCCAGGATTCTAGGTCTGTACCTTCTTCTTCAGACAGGAGAACACCCATAAAATACTCGTCCTTCTCAAAAGTTGTCCAGCGGACTTCCCCTCGCAGCAGGTACATGGCAAACGGATCACCGATTCCAATCGTAATGTTGAGCATGGTCCCAGGCACCAGTTCTCTATCGGCCCTGAGTTGCAGCCCATGGGTGGAAAAATCGATGGCTTCACAGGCGATAGACATACCAATCAGATCCGGATCATCAGGGCAATCGTGAATATGCACAAAAAACCTGATTTTGTGCTCTATCCGTGGTTCCTTGCATTTGTCCATCATGACCTCACATCTACTCTGGGTAGGTGTTTATAGTAACGATGCCGGTTGCGTACAACAACTGTCTATTAATGAAGTGTCTTTTTGATCAAGGTAAGGCAGAAATTTACTTGGGGTCAATCAGGCTCCGGTAGGTCTTCAGATGTTTCAATGCCTCTGTATGCTCTCCCACCAGTTCATACAGACGCGAAAGGTTGTAGTGGGCATCAGCAAAAGATACAGCCTTCTTGTAGGCGCCAATGGCATCCTGAATTCGCCCCATATCTTCGAATAATGTGCCAAGGTTGAAAGCGGCCAGAACATTGTCAGGCTCAGCATCCATCGCCTTGTGATAGTGTTCTTCTGCGGTCCCGTATTCTCCGGCTTCCTGCATGAGCCGACCAATATTGACGTGCGCATCCGAGTGAAACGGGTCCAGTTCGAGCGCTCTCAGGTATGCAGTTGGTGCATCCTCCGGACTTACAGCTTCCAGATCTACACCCAGGTCAAACCAGTCATCACTGGTAAGTTGCTCACTGGCTCGAGCTTCTTCAGCAGCCTGGCGTGCCAGTGGCGCGACGGTACCGGCCAGGTCGGCAACAGTGAAATCAAAATGAATCTGCCCGGACTCGGGGTTGTAAACCTGAGCATCTTCATGAACGACAACTTCGCCAGCATCGCCAGATATGCGTAATGAAGATAAGGTTCGGCTGGAAGGCAGTTGGCTCTTGAGCCGAAAGAGTGTTTTGTTGATATGGCTCTTAGCCACTCCTGCATCCAGGAGTTCCTTTGCAGTGCGCAGGATGATGATGTCCTGGAAGCTGAACCGGTAGTGCTGTCCAGGCGTACGTTCGGGATCCAAAATCCCAGATCGGGCGATTTCGCGGATAGCCTCCTGTGGAAGCTCCAGCAATTCAGCTATATCTCGAGTTGAATAACCCTTCATTCCGACTAATACACCTTAAATGAGAGTATAAGGCTACCTGTTATTGCAGGTAATTTACCAGCCGCAATTCACAGATTTTCAGCCCGCTATCCAGCTTCCGGATGTCAACCATGCTGACTGCCACTTCAGGAAAAGATAATGTATATATAATCTTTATATTACAATGGGTTAACGCTATTATTTAAAGTATTATCACATCCACCTGCCGAGACCAGGTCAGTCCAGATTTGTTCCGTACAATCCTGAACATGAGAGGCGAAATGGTGCTCGGCAGTGTAGCGGTTCCCGATGCCAACCCTTTACCAGTAAGGGCACTGGATCTGAACCAAGGGGGCTTCCATTCAAACCACAAGGAGAATAGGCTAACGTCCTTTCAAATCGCAGAATAATAAAGGGGGAATCTTGATTCGGGTCCTGATTGTTGATGATCATCAGTTGGTGCGAGTGGGAACCGAGCGTCTGTTGTCTGATATTGCTGGTTTCGAAGTCGTCGGGCTCGCTGAAGACGGCGAACAGGCGATCTTGATGGTCAAGGATCTTGCACCGGACGTCGTACTGATGGATGTACAGATGCCGGGAATCGGTGGCCTCGAGGCCACAAGGCGCTGCCTGCGAGTAGATCCGGACCTCAAAATAATTGCGGTTTCAGTCTATGAGGAAGAGCCTTATCCATCGAATCTGCTCAAGGTCGGTGCCGTGGGATATCTCACCAAGAACGCCAGCGTTGATGAGATGGTTCGTGCAATAAAAAAGGTGATGAGTGGCCAGCGATATATCAGTGCACAAATAGCGCAGCAGCTTGCATTGCGACCATTTGCTGGTGAAGACACATCTCCTTTTGAAGTGCTATCCAACCGTGAAATGCAGATTACCCTGATGGTCATTACAGGGCACTCAGCACCGAATATCTCCGAGAAGCTCTCTTTGAGCTCTAAAACTGTCAACAGCTACCGCTACCGTATTTTTGATAAGCTGGATATCAAGAATGATGTTGGCCTAACCAAGTTGGCGATCAAGCACGGTATCATCGATGCTGAAGTGGTCAGCTAGCGGATAATTGCACCCAATCGATTAAGTAGTTCAGGTTTAATCGTGGCTTTGTATTCCTGCATGTCTGCCAGTAGGCTCAAAACCTATGAAAAGCGATGAGTTTGACCACAAGTCCTTTGTTAAGCACCTCACCGCCCGACCGGGTGTGTATAGGATGCTGGACGAAGCGAACTCCATCCTTTATGTCGGGAAAGCCAAGAACCTGAAGAAAAGGGTGGCCAGCTACTTTAGATCCTCCGCCCTGGACTCCAAGACAATGGCGCTTGTGTCACGAATCAAGGACATAGAAGTCACCGTCACCACCAGTGAAACGGAAGCATTATTGCTCGAGCAGTCTTTGATACAGGAACTAAGACCGCCTTACAACATTGTTTTTCGGGATGACAAATCCTACCCCTATATTTTCCTTTCCAGCACCGATGATTATCCAAGGCTATCATTCCATCGCGGTGCTAAGAAAAGGAAGGGCAAATACTTTGGGCCTTTTCCAAGTGCTTACTCGGTTCGCGACAGTTTGAATATCCTGCAGAAAGTATTTCGTGTACGTCAGTGTGAAGACACTTTTTTCAAGAACCGCACAAGGCCTTGCCTCCAGTACCAGATCAAGCGGTGTTCCGGACCTTGTTGTGAACTCGTCAGCAGAGAGGAATATGCTGATGACGTACAGCATGCAGCTATGTTTCTTGAAGGGAAGAGCAGCGCCGTTCTGAATGACTATGCCGGCAAAATGGATCATGCGTCCGCCAGCCTCCAATTTGAAAAAGCAGCCCACTATCGTGATCAGATAGTGCACCTGCGCAAGATCCAGGAACAGCAGTATGTTGTAGGCGAGCGTGGAGAGTTCGATATCATGGTGGCCAAAAAATCACCGGGAGGCGTATGTGTACTGGTTATGTTCATCCGCGGCGGCAGGATGCTTGGCAACAAGACCTATTTCCCATCCACGCGGCTGAATGAAGATGAAGTGGAGATTCTGACGGCATTCATACCACAATTCTACTTGTCAGATACCCATGGTCGGGATATTCCAAAAGAAATTGTGGTCAACGCAAAGCTAACCGACAAATCGCTTTTTGTTGAAGCCCTTTCCACCAAGACTAGTCGAAAGGTAACTATTGCCGATAATGTACGCAGCCAACGTAAGCGGTGGGTTAACATTGCCTTAACCAGCGCTGAACAGGCGCTCGGCAGCCATCTAGCAAATCGCAATAATATCGGCAAACGCTTCGAAGCCTTGCAGGAGGTATTGCAACTCGATGGAATACCGCAGCGACTGGAGTGTTTTGATATCAGCCACAGCAGTGGCGAAGCAACTGTTGCCTCCTGCGTGGTGTTCGACTCAAATGGTCCACTCAAATCAGACTATCGACGCTTCAATATCGAGGGCATTACTCCTGGTGATGACTATGCTGCCATGTCCCAGGCTTTGAAGCGGAGATATACAAGAATTAAAAAAGGGGAGGGGCTGGTCCCGGATATTCTTTTTATCGACGGTGGCAAAGGTCAGTTGCATGAGGCGGAAAAAGTCATGGAAGAACTGCAGATAGTCGATGTGACCCTTGTTGGCGTTGCCAAAGGGCCGGGACGCAAGGCCGGTCTGGAGCACCTGTTCATGTCTACTGGAAGCGAAATCAGCCTGCCCCCCGACAATCCGGGTTTACATTTGATCCAGCATATAAGGGATGAAAGTCACCGGTTTGCAATTACTGCTCATAGAAATAGACGCGGCAAAGCAAGAACGAAATCGGTCCTGGATGGCATCGATGGTGTGGGACCAAAGCGTCGCAGGGCATTACTGCGCCATTTTGGTGGATCGAAACAGGTCCAGGGTGCGAGCCCAGAAGAAATAGCAAAGGTTGAAAGTATCAGCCAGAAACTTGCGGCACACATTTATGACACGTTACACAAGGGTTAGAATGGGCTCCTACTTCAATCCCATGACGTCATGAAGCTTCCATTCAGCATTCCCAACCTGGTGACTAGTATACGAATTATCTTTATTCCTGTGCTGGTGATTGTGTTCTATCTTTTCCCGCTGGAATGGCGCTATATAGCGTCCGCCTGTGTATTTACGGTTGCAGCCCTATCTGACTGGCTGGATGGCTATCTGGCGCGAAAGCTTGGTCAGATGACGCCCTTCGGCGCTTTCCTTGACCCCGTAGCCGATAAGCTGATTGTCGCGGTCGCGTTGGTATTGCTGGTAGAGGTTCATGCCAGCGCTATTCTGGCAGTACCAGCCATTGTCATAGTAGGTCGAGAAATCGTGGTCTCCGCGCTGCGGGAGTGGATGGCACAATACAGCGAAATGCGCAGTGTCGCTGTATCTGTCCTTGGTAAGATCAAAACGACATTCCAGATGATTGCCATTACACTTCTGCTTGCCGGGGGACCCAGCCAGGAAAACCTAATAGTTATTATTGGTTACATCCTGCTTTATGCCGCAGCAGTGTTAACCCTGTGGTCCATGTACCAGTACCTGAAACTTGCTTGGCCTGACCTGTCTTCTGGAATGAGAAACGACTAATTGTCACCTGATATTCGCCGTTTTCAATTATACCGATAGGAATTGCCTGGGTGTGACCCTACCAGCCCACAAGCCAACAAAGCTGGAATTCTTGATCACCGCTTATGTTATTGTGATCAGATACAACAAAATATGCTGAAGCTCAGATGAACAAGGAACGCCTGCAAAACCTGCTGATCAGTTTGCACCAGGAACTTGAATCCACGGACGATATAGATAGCGAAACGCGCCATTTGGTTGGCCAGTTGGACTCCGATATCAAGAAACTGCTTGCGCCGGTTGAGGACGAGGGCAAGGGTGATGGTGCACTGCAACAGGCCGAACTGCTCGAAACAACCTTTGCGGCCAAGCACCCGACGGCTGAAGGGCTGATCAGGGAGATCATCGATATTCTCGCCAAGATGGGGATCTGACTGAGATAACTGGGCACAACTATGAAAAGACTAGCGCTGACTGCATTAAGCTCGGTTCTCGCTGTGGTTATTCCTTCCTGCCATAGTTTCGCGGAAGTGGGCGATGGCTGGAACCACTATGGTGGCAGTGAAAAGGGTTTGCAGTATTCTTCCGCAGACCAGATAAATCTTTCGAACGTCAACAATCTTAAAGAGGCATGGCGGTTTCGTACCGGGGAACTCGGTGAAGGTACGCAACGAGGTTATTCTTTCCAGAATAACCCCATCCTTGTTCGCGGGACCCTCTATATCTCAACCGGCAGCGGCATCATTATTGCTGTTGATCCCAAGACAGGTACAGAAAAATGGCGCTACGATCCAAAGTTTGATCGATCAAAGCGAGCTTCTGAATCGGCCAATCGCGGCGTAAGTTCTTGGATTGATACTACCCGGCAAGAAGCTGAAGCCTGTTTTCATCGTATCTATATTGGCACCCTCGATGGCCGCCTGATCGCAGTGGATGGAGGTTCGGGAAAGCCATGTTCGGACTTCGGCACAAAGGGCGAGATAGACCTGACTCGCGATGTTCGGCTTACTGAAAGCGAGTCAATTGAATACCTGGTGACATCACCGCCGGTCATTGTCGATGAAACCGTGATCACAGGTTCTGCGATTGGTGATAACCGCGGAGTAGAACTTGAACTTGGAATCGTCCGTGGTTTTGATGTTCGAACGGGTGCGCTGCGATGGAGTTTCGATCCTATTCCGAGAAGCCAAGACAACCCAATGTATCCGAGCTGGAATCCAGAAGAAGCAGCCAAGAGCGGTGCAGCCAACGCCTGAGCACCGCTTGCTGCTGACAGTGAGCTCGGGCTGGTCTATATTCCGACGGGAACAGTCAGCCCAGACTTTTACGGTGGTGAACGAGAGGGGGACAATCGTTACGCCAATTCGCTTGTCGCCCTTGACGCTAGAACCGGAGCAGTAGTCTGGCATCAACAATTGGTACATCACGATGTCTGGGACTACGACCTGCCAGCGCAACCAACCCTGGCAGACCTGAAGCATGATGGCAAAGTAATACCGGCCGTTATCCAGGGAACCAAGATGGGCATGTTGTTCACCTTTAACAGGGTCACGGGTGAACCGGTATTTGCCATAGAGGAAAGACCCGTACCCCAGGGGGGTGTACTGGGTGAGCATCTGTCAAAAACACAACCCTTCCCGGTCGCGCCACCACCGCTCGTTAGCCATGCGGCGATTTCCGAGGACGATGCTTTTGGTCTCGTGCTGGTCGACAAATGGGACTGTGCCAGGCAGATCAAACCGCTGCGTTCAGACGGCATCTATACACCACCCTCGCTGGAAGGCTCCATTATAAAGCCCGGGTATGGTGGTGGGATCAACTGGGGTGGCATAGCCTTTGACCCAGAACGCCAGATTGCGGTTGCCAAAACCCTCACGCTGCCGGTTGTAGTCCAGTTGATCAAAAGGGAAGAATTAGCCAGCGTCTATAAATCAAACAAGTACCCTGACTCACAGTTCGCCAGACAGACGGGAACGCCTTACGGAATGCGCCGTGAATTGCTCATGTCTTTTCTTGGCGCCTCCTGTGGGCAAGCCCCATGGGGACAGTTGTCTGCTGTCGATATGGTTCTGGGCGAAATTTTGTGGCAGGTTCCACTAGGCACAATAGAAGATTTAGCGCCGGCCTTTGTGCCAAATCTTGAACTGGGTACCGCCGGTCTCGGCGGTCCAATCATCACGGCGGGGGGCCTGGCATTTATTGGTACAGCCATGGACGACTACCTTCGAGCCTTTGACCTCAAGACTGGCAGGGAAGTCTGGAAAGGGCGCCTTCCGGCTGGCGGGCAGGCAACGCCCATGACCTATATGCTTGACGGGAAACAATACGTTGTCATCGCCGCAGGTGGACACCCTGTTGTAGGAACCACGCTAGGGGACTATGTCGTGGTATTTTCCCTCGAGGTGTCCGGTCAAGATCACTAACGAGTCTATGAGCGGCGCATGACCAAAAAACAACCAATATATGGGGCAGTTAAGTCATCCTGCCTGGCGAAATTGCGCCAGATCACTTAACTGCGCACTTTTTCGATCAGCACTTTTAATGAATGCTTCCATCAGTGTACACTTGGCGCATTCATATTAGCGTGCACTGTGTACGCAAGGCTGTGAATATATCGTTTATTACACCGCCGACCGATAAGAGGAGCACTAATGTCTGATCCAAATCGACAACTGGCAATGGTCATCGACCTTAACAAGTGCATGGGGTGTCAGACATGCACCGTGGCATGCAAGGTTCAATCGACAAACGACAAGGGCATGGATCACCAATGGTGGATGAAAGTTAACACCATGCCAGGCCGCGGCTACCCAAAAGATTGGGAGGAAATGGGCGGAGGCTATGATACTGAAGGCAATCTTGTACTGGGTAAACAACCTACGCAGGAAGACTATGGTGGTGCCCCCATGGACTTCAACTATGAAGAAGTGATCTATGGTCGCAAGGGACAGGACGTTCACCTGGCCCCAAGGGAGAAGCCAACCTGGGGACCCAACTGGGATGAAGACGTTGGTAGTGGTGAATGGCCGAATGCCTATTACTTCTACATGCCACGCATGTGTTACTCGTGCAACAAACCTAGCTGCGCACACGCCTGTCCGCACGATGCCATAACGAAGCGAGATGAGGATGGCATTATCGAGATCAACCAGCGCGCCTGTGAGACCTGCACTACTCAGGAGTGTATGAGCGCATGCCCCTACAAGGAGGTCTATCACAACGAGGTAACCATGTCGGCGCAGAAATGCAACTGGTGTGCACCTCGAGTCGATGAAGGCGTGGCACCCGCGTGTGTCCGCAGCTGTCCCGGTCGCGCAATGTGGGTTGATTACCTCGATAACGAGGAAGGGTCTGTGCACAAGGTTGTAAAGCAATATGAAGCCGCACTTCCCTTGCATCCTGAGTTTGGCACAGAACCTAACGTCTTCTATGTGCCACCTATTGGACCAACGTCTTACAACAAAGATGGGACACTTGACGAAGATACACCAAGGGTTCCCATAGAGTATCTTGAGTCACTGTTTGGACCCAAGGTTGGTAAAGCACTTGAAGTAGTCAAGACAGAGATGGCAAAACGGCGACAGGAGCCGAAAGAGGCATCCGGGCTCACCGATGCTCTGGTCGCCAAGCGCTATCCGGAACTGCTTGGAGAGCTCAGCAATGACCCGGGAGGAGTAGAGGAGGTGAAGTCATGACGACATTAGCGTTACAAGCACCAGAGGCCGTGACCGCTGGCAATCAGAGCAAACTTTATTCGCTTCTCTCACAGGCATTTCGATACCCGACGGAAGCATTCCACCAATCGGTGAGCAATGGCCAACTGGCTCAGGAGATCTCCGCAGCGGCTGGAGGACTACAATACTCCGTCAGTGTTCCAGGAGGTCTTGATACCGGCAGCTTCGGGGATACTAGGCAGGCTCACGTCGAACTGTTCGAGCTTGGCGGACCCGATGGTCCACCGGCATTTGTCTACGAAGGTGAGTACGGTGGAGGTCGCCTCGGTGTTATGGAGGACGTGCTTCGTTTCTATGACCACTTCGGGATCAGCCCAAGCCTTGATGAAGGGACTCGCGACCGACCGGATCATATCGCTAACGAGCTGGAATTTATGCACATACTTTCGTTCCAGGAGGCAGCAGCCATAGAAAGCGGCTCAAGTCCTGATGCATATCAGCAGGCTGCGCGGGATTTTCTGCGCTTTCACCTGGTGGACTTCACCAAAGCCATTGGTGACCGAACGGAACCTAAAGGTACTCCGCTCTATTCTGGAATTGCTGCCCTGGCTCGGGATCTATGCCAGCAGCATTACCAGTCTCTGAGTTAGGAGAGAGCCAGACAGATAGACAGATGAAACAAGCCCAGCAGGGCGCCAGCAGTTCATAAAGGAGATAAAGAGGATGAAAGCCGAGCTAATAACGGAAGGTCTCAAGTTTGATGAAGGCCTGCAGGATGTCGCAGAATTCGACATTCACAATGTCCGTGCGAAGCCCATCGTGTGGGACTCGATTAACAAAATCACCCATGATGCGAACTGTGGCCAAAACCTTCAATGTGCCCTGAATGCGTTTACCTGGAAAGGCGTTATTCTCCGGGAAGAGCAGACGGGTAATTACAGGGCGCCTAACGACCCGGACTGTCCGGACCGAAACCCGCGTGGCTGCAACAAGGGGGTCTGCTGGTCTCACGCCATGTACGCGCCGGGTCGTGTTAAACACCCCTATAAGCGTGCCGGCGAGCGGGGCGAAGGAAAGTGGGAGCGAGTTTCCTGGGACCAGGCGATAGACGAGATCGGTGGCAAAATGCTCGACGTGATTGTCGAGCATGGCCCCAAAAGCATCGTCAATGGTATGGGGCTCGAAGGTGGTAATGGTGGCATGGGGGCGACGATGGCTCTGGCAATGCACGCCGGCACCGCGACGATGCCGCAACTCAACACCGAGATCGGTGATGACCAGGACGGGGCACTCGAAATGTTCGGCAATGACAGCTTCGGCGACTCGACCGATAACTGGTATTACTCGGATATTCTCATTGTCTGGTGCGCCAATCCTTCCTACACGCAGATGACCAACTATCACTACATCACCGAAGCCCGTTATAACGGCACCGAGGTTTGGGCAATCACCGCTGACTACAATCCTTCGTCGATTTCGTCTGACCTCTGGGTATCGGTGAAACCGGGCTCCGATGCAGCACTTGGATTCGGCATGAGCCAGGTGATCATCTCGGAAGGCCTTTACGATAAATCATTTATTCAGGAGCAAACGGACCTGCCGCTGTTGCTGCGCTCTGATAATGGCAAATTCCTGAGTGAGGCGGATCTGAAAGAGGACGGCCGAGAATACATCTTCTACATGTTCGATGAGGCTACCGGTGAAATGGTGGAAGCGCCGCATAAGACGCTGCTGCTGGAGGATATCAACCCAGCCCTCGAAGGCAGCTGGAATCAGGAAACACTCGATGGTTCAGTCGAAGTCCGCCCTGTTTTCGCGATACTCAAGGAGATACTCGATCGCGACTTCACACCGGAAAAAGCGTCGGAAGCGTGTGGCGTCCACGCGGATGTAATTCAAATGATGGCGCGCAAGTTTGCCAAGGCCAATGGCGTCTGTCAGGCAAGCGCCACTTACGGGGTGGGCAAGTATTACCACGGCAACCTGATGCAGCGCGGCATGTACTACACCTGGGTGCTCTGCGGGCATATAGGCCACAAGGGAACCGGCATTAATGCCATGAATGGTGTCCTGATGGTAGAATCCGTGGCGGCTGATGGCGGTGGTGGTGCCGCACCACCTTTCATGCCTGAAGTCACCCCTGAAATGTTCCAGGAGTGGGGGGAGCGTGGATTTTCCGAGTACCGTATTCGCAAGGAATTTTTTGGCCTGATGGAGCAGGAGTTCCTGAACTCATGTGCACTCTTTTACTGGTTGCACGCGGGTCTCCTGGACTTGAGTAAAGATAACAACAGCTGGGACCCTGAACTCAAACGACCTGTTGGAGAATATTGGGACGAGGCTATCGATTCAGGTGAGCGCCTCATATTTCCGCCGCCAGGTTCAGACCCGAAGGTCCTGATCGTCGCAGGTGGTGATCCCGTCCGCCGGGTCCGGGGCAATCAGCATCTGATCAAGACATTGATTCCCAAGCTGGACCTGATATTTGTTCAAGACGTGCGCTGGAACGCAACTTCGCGCTGGGCGGATTATGTGTTGCCCGCATCCGGTTATTATGAGCGCTCATCAGCACGTACCGTCACGGTGATCAATACACCCTTATCCCACCTCACGGTGAAGTCGGCGGAACCCCTGTATGAAAGCAAGAGTGACTATGGGATCGGCGTGTTGCTCCTTTGCAAGATCGCAGAGTTAGCGAGAGAACGCGGAATTTCGATGGTTAAAGATCCCGTCACGGGTCGTGAATTCCAAATAGATAACCTCGATGACAAAATCACATCCGGTGGCAAGTACACTGAGCATGACGCCGAGGCCGTAGCCGTCGAGGCCTATAACAATGCCACCAACATAGATCTGCCGGATTGGGAGGCTGCTAAAAAGCAGGGCTGGTCTGCGTTCACAGGCCTCGGCTCATCCGGCACCTCACTTGAGTTCGCAGGCGACGTTGAACCGGGCGAACCCTGGATTCCATTGACGCTGCACACGGATAAGAAGGAACCCTGGACTACCAGGACCGGGCGTATCCAGTTCTACATTGACCATGACTGGTTCATCGAACTCGGTGAAGACTTTGCAGTTCACAAAGATTCGATTAAGGCCGGTGGCGACTACCCCATCCAGCTGACTGGTGGTCATGCCCGTCACAGCATCCACTCTACCTGGTCGGACAACTCCATCCTGCTGCAACTTCAGCGTGGAGAACCGCTCATGTGGATGAACAACAAGGATGCTGATGATCGCGGCATAGAAGACGGAGATCAGGTGCAAGTCAGCAATGATGTTGGTGATTTCGAGATCCAGGTGATTTTGTCAGCAGCAGTCATACCAGGACAGGCGATCATCTATCATCATTGGACGAACATGCAGCACAAGAAATGGAAGCAGTATCAGGAGGTTATGCCGACGCCATTCAACCCGGTTGAAATGGCACCAGTTACCTACACGGATCACCCGAACTTGCATCGCGGTATGTGGTCCGGTGAACCAGGCTTCAATGACCGGGATACAAGGATAGAAGTGCGGAAGGTTTCGTAAACGCTTCTAACTGCGGGTCAATCTAAAAGTCGGCCTTCGGCCGACCTTTAGCCTGCTGCACAAGCGGGAACCACTTCGACTTTGGCAATAAGTCAGTACCTAAGACACGATCTGCGATGCCGGTCACTAACTACATTGGTCAGTGATAAAGCGAGCTTAAAAAAACTGAAGAGTTGCACAATGGCTGACATCAGCATCTTATTCAAACCCCTGGAAATGGAAAAGATTTCCATCACCAACCGTATCGTTATGGCGCCCATGGCACGTAACTATTCGCCTGACTATGCGCCTGATAAAAATGTTGCTGAATACTATGCCCGACGAGCGTCCGGAGGGGCGGGGTTGATTATCTCCGAAGCGAATTTTATAGACCACCCAGTTGCAAATGGCTACAAGAAGCAGCCAGCCATTCATGGGCAAAAACCACTTGAGGGGCATAAAGAAGTCACCCGGATGGTTCATGAAGAAAATGGCAAGATTTTTTGTCAACTTTGGCATATGGGAGCAGAGAGACCCGTAGGCGGCATCCCAAACCCCGACCTTCCAGCCCTGAGCGCCTCAGGGTACCGTGATGTTGAATCGATAAATGGACGAGCACTAGAACTCGAAGAGATACCTGAAGTGCAGGCTTCATATGCCAGGGCTGCAGCTAATGCCAAGGAAGTGGGCTACGACGGCGTCGAGATTCACGGTGCTCATGGTTACCTGATCGATGGTTTCCTCTGGGAGGTGACGAACAGACGAACAGACGCTTACGGTGGTACATTTGAAAAGCAATTGCGCTTTGCAATAGAAACAATTGAGCAGGTCAGAGATGCTGTTGGCGCGGATTTTCCCATTTCTTTTCGCACGTCACAGTGGAAATCGCTGGATTTCAATGCAAAAACCTATAAGACGCCACAGGAGCTTGAAATAGCTTTAAATGCTTTTATCGATGCGGGCGTCGATATCATTCACACTAGCACAAGGCGTTTCTGGGAACCGGAGTTTGAAGGGTCAAACTTGAACCTCGCCGGCTGGGCCAAGAAACTGACAGGAATACCATCTATCTCAGTTGGCAGCGTCGGCTTGGCTGGAGATTCCCAAAAAAAACAGTCCAGAAAAAATAAGGGCCTCGCCAGCATGGCGGGCTCCCAGGCAACTAACAATCTTGAAGAAGTTATCGAACGTATGGAGCAGGGTGAGTTTGACATGATCGCAGTGGGACGAGCGCTACTTTCAAACTGGGATTGGCCAAATATGGTACGTGAAGGACGGCTTCACCAGGCACGGCCCTTCGAAGGAGAGCACCTAAAAGTCCTGTATTGAGGTTTAACCCATACGATAAACCGCACAAAGCTTGTTGCCTGATGGGTCGCGCAGGTAAGCAAGGTAAATCTTGCCGTTGCCACCATCACGTACACCTGGTGGATCTTCACAGGTCGCACCACCATTAGCGATACCAGCCGCGTGCCAATTATCAGCTGCCGTCGAATCTGCCGCGACAAAACCAATAGTGCTGCCATTTCCATGGCAGGCAGGTTCACCATTAATCGGTATGGTGACTGCAAATATATTGCCATCACTTACATAAAAGCAGCGACCCATCTCATCTATCACGCCTGGCTCATATCCCAACGCTCCCAGCGCTGCGTCATAAAATACCTTTGCTTCCTGCATGTCACGTGCACCGACCATAATATGGCTAAACATTCCTAATCTCCCAAATTTCAATTCGATCACTCGCTGGCAAAGCTGAACTTACCATTTATCGTACTAACACGATAGAGACTAAGGAGTAGCTATTGGCACTTCTCATTCCATTTTCATCAACCTTTCCCCTCGATCATAATGTTGGGATATACCTGGGCATTCACATTGTGCATTACATAATCTCTACCACAGGAGTCGGGCATTACGAAGGCAACGGGATTTAAAATTGGGGTCCTAAGACAAGGAATTCGCCTCACCCATGCGGAAACCAGTTGATGGTTACATTTTGTTATTCCAATAAGCTCCCGGGCATGCCATGCTCCGGGCCTTTTTATCGGACACGAAGGGTCTGACTGGTAGAACTATTATGGTAAAACGACTGATTTTCCTTGTCGTTGCTCTCGGCTTATTGTTTGGTGGAATATTTGGCTGGAAGGCCAATCAGGCAAGATTGGTCAAGGAGCAACGGGCTTCTGCTACACGACCAGCCGTGACAGTTTCGTCCGCCGTGGCAAACCTGGAGAGCTGGCGAGTCACCGTTAGCGCTGTAGGAAGTCTTAGCGCCAACCAGGGAGTGGAAGTCAGTGCTGAGGTCCCGGGTATTGTCGCTGGCATCAGCTTTGAGTCTGGTCATAGTGTATCGGAGGGTGAGCTCCTCGTTCAACTTGACGCAGCGGCAGAACTCGCAGAGTTGAGATCCCTGAAGGCACAAGTCGAATTGGCCCGGCTCGATTACGAGCGTGCTCGCGGCCTGATCCGGAATACGGCGGTCTCCCAGGCTGAACTTGATCGTGACAGGACTGTATTGGAAAGTTTGTCTGCCCAGACTGATGAGCAGGAGGTATTTATAGCCCGCAAGGAGGTTCGCGCACCATTTACCGGGGTATTGGGCATTCGAAAAATCAACAAGGGTCAATACCTGTCACCAGGAACCGCAATTGTAACCTTGCAGAACCTTAATCCCGTCTATGTGGACTTCACGCTGCCCGAGCGGTTTCTACAGAATCTCAAGGTGGACCAGGTCGTTGAACTGAATGTTTCAGCTTATCCTGACGAGACCTTCTCCGGGCTGCTGACGGCGATCAGCCCGAAGGTTGAAGAAAAAACTCGAAATGTTCCCCTGCAGGCCACTTTCAAGAACACGGCACTACGATTGCGACCCGGCATGTTCGCCAGGATCTCGGTAGTGATGGGTGAAAAAGAGGGCGTTGTTGCGCTGCCAAGAACGGCAATCAGTACCCAGCCATACGGTGATTCAGTGTTCGTAATCGAGGCCGAGGGTGATGACCTTATCGTCCAGCGACGCCAGGTCGTGGTCGGTCAGGTGCGGGGGAACAAAGTCGAAGTGCTGTCAGGACTCGCGAGTGGAGAACAGGTTGTTGCAACAGGGCAAATGAAGCTCCGCTCAGGACAGAGAGTACGAATAGATAACTCGGTATCCCTGCCCAGTGGCCTAACCAGCGGATGAGTTTCACCGAGCTCTTTGTCGACCGACCGGTGCTGGCATCAGTAATCAGCATGCTAATACTACTTGTGGGCTTAAGGTCTATCGGACTGTTAGAGCTTCGTGAATTTCCCAACGCGTCCCGCGCGCTGATCACTGTCACCACCGCCTATCCCGGTGCTGATGCGGATCTCATCCAGGGTTTCATCACCAACCCCCTGCAGCGAGCTATCTCAGAGGCACAGGGTATCGACTATCTTGTTTCTCATTCCAGGCAGGGCGTCTCGATCATCGAGGCGAATATGGAGCTCAACTACGACTACCATGCCGCTGTCTCAGAGATTCAGGCAAAGGTCGCCAGTCAGCGAAACGTAATACCTCCTGAGGCGTTAGACCCCACTATCGATGTACGCACGAGTTCCATGATGGCGCTTATGTACCTTGCATTCGCTAGCGAGCAGATGAACCCAAGTCAAATAACCGATTATCTGATGCGTAGTGTAGTTCCAAGATTACAGGCGATACCGGGTGTTGCCAAAGCCAGTATCAGCGGCAATCAGAAATTTGCCATGCGTATCTGGCTGGACCCTCAGCGCATGGTGGCTCTGGGTATCACGGCAATGGACATTCGCGGGGCATTGGTGCGCAATAATTTCCTTGCCGGTGTCGGGAAAACCAAGGATGACCTTGTGACCATTGAGCTTACGGCTAATACCGATGTGTCGGAAGTCGACGCTTTTTCTGACCTGGTGATCCGCACGGAGGGTGCTTCACAAATTCGCCTGCGTGATGTCGCAGATGTTGCGCTGGATGCTGCCAATTTTGATCAGATGAGCTGGTACAACGGCCAGGAAGCGGTCATGCTCGCGGTCGAAGCTGCACCCGGCGCGAATCCGATCACCGTGTCTAAAGAAGTTCGCACTCTGATGGATGAAATCGAGCAGCAGCTGCCAGCGTCCCTGGACCTGCACAAGGTGCATGATGCCAGTGCGGATATTGAGAAATCTATTGCGGAAGTGTTGAGCACCCTTGCTGAAGCAGTTGTCATAGTGCTGCTCATCATCCTGGTATCACTTGGCTCCTGGCACGCGGCGATCGTCCCCGCTATTTCTGTGCCCCTGTCCCTGATTGGTGCCACATTCATCATGCTGGCTTTCGGTTTCTCTATTAATTTGTTGACGTTACTCGCCATGCTACTGGCCATTGGACTGGTCGTAGACGATGCCATTGTTGTTGTCGAATGCGTGCACAGGCACATAGCCGAAGGCAAAACCCCCCATGCAGCCGCCAGGGAAGCAGCACGGGAACTGGGTCTGCCGATCCTGTCCATGACCACAACGCTTCTAGCGGTATATGCGCCCATAGCCTTTGTTGGCGGCCTGGTGGGGATCGTATTCACGGAGTTTGCTTTTTCTCTGGCGGGAGCAGTACTGATATCCGGTATAGTCGCATTGACTCTGTCGCCTATGCTGTCCTCGAAGGTCTTAACGACCCGGGAAGAGCCAGAGCGATTCGAAGAATTGGTAGAGAGATTCTTTAACCGGCTGGCGGCGAGGTACCATCGTCTCTTAACCAGCTGGCTGGATCATCGACAGGTTATCTACATTTTTGCAGGTGCCATCATCGCGAGCATCTACTTCATGTTCGCTACCAGCACAAACGAATTGGCCCCAACCGAAGACCGGGAACTTCTGAATATTCAAATGCGTGCTCCCGAGACCGCCACCCTTGACTATGCCAGCGTTCATGCACGTGAATTGGTGAAGATCTACGAGAGCTTTCCTGATTATCTCAGGAGTTTTCTGTTGATTGGCGGTGGAGGCACACCGGCGACAACATTTGGTGGGATACGATTTACGCCCATCGCTGAGCGTGATCGAAGCCAGCAGGAGCTGCAGGCAATCATGCAGCAAAAAGTCAATCAGATCCCTGGCGTCCAGATCGCCGTATTTACCTTTCCATCCCTCCCAGGTGCAGCAAGGGGACCTTCACTGCAATTTGTGATCACATCAGATCAAGATTTCCAACAGCTCGATAAACTTGCGGGCGATATGATCGAAGAAGCCAGGGCGAGCGGGCAGTTTGTCTTCCTCAGTAAATCTATGGATATGACAACACCGCGCACAAAAATTGTGATAGACCGGGAGCGTGCCGGAGATCTCGGCATCAGCATGGAAGATATTGGAGGGACCCTGGCGATCATGCTCGGGGGTAATCAGATCAGTCGTTTCAGCCTTCAGGGGCGCAGCTATGAGGTCATTCCACAGGTGCCACGAGAATTCCGGGCAAACCATGAGGTCCTCAGCGACTACTATGTCAGAGGCAAGTCCGGGGACATGATACCCCTCTCCAGCCTGGTTAGTTTTGAGTTCACAACAGAGCCCAGTCAACGCGTCCAGTTTCAACAGTTGAATGCTGTAACCATCAATGCAGTGGCGGCTCCAGGAATCTCAATTGGCAAGGCGATAGAGTTTCTGGAAACAAAAGCCGCAGAATTATTTCCCCGAGGATTTGCCTACGACTATATGGGTGAAGCACGACAGTTCAAGCAGCAGGGCAACGCCCTCATCCTGACCTTTTTCCTCTCCATAGCCGTAATCTACCTGGTGCTGGCGGCACAGTTCGAAAGCTGGCGGGATCCGCTCATCATTCTGATGTCTGTGCCCATGTCTATTGCGGGCGCTCTCATTTTTATAACCCTTGGCTTCGCCAGCATCAATTTGTACACTCAGGTAGGTCTCATAACGCTAATCGGGCTGATCGCCAAGAACGGTATTCTCATCGTCGACTTTGCCAACAGAACGCAGCTAAAAGAAAAATGCAGCAAAAGGAAGGCGGTCGAACAGGCTGCAACAGTTCGCTTGAGACCCATCCTGATGACGACAATGGCCATGCTGGTTGCCATGGTCCCGCTACTGATCGCAACGGGGCCTGGCGCAGAAAGTCGATTTCAGATTGGACTTGTTATCGCAACAGGGCTGGGTATAGGCACCCTTTTCACGCTATTTGTCGTGCCGGCATTTTATGTACTGCTGGCGCGGGACCGCCAGAAAGAGACCTGATAAGTCCTGGCTCAAGCCAAAAGAGCCGCCAGCATACCCCCGCCTAAAGTTATTAGTACACTTGAAATCCCAAACTACTGGAGCCTGGTCACTGAACCTGAGAAAATTCCATACCACCAGCGTTTCCGATATTGCCTAAGGAGGTTGTACAAGCATGTTGTTTACCGAAGAGCACAATGAAATCCGCAGAACCGTAGCGAGCTTCGTTGAGAAAGAAGTCAATCCTTTCGTAGATCAATGGGAAGAGGAGGGGATCTTTCCCGCCCATGAGGTATTTCAAAAAGCCGGTAAACTTGGCCTGCTGGGGATTAGCAAACCAGTGGAGTTCGGTGGCATGGGGCTGGATTACAGCTATTCGATGGCCGCCATGGAACAATGGGGGCTCGTTACCTGTGGTTCTATACCCATGGCCGTGGGCGTGCAGACCGACATGGCGACTCCAGCGTTAGCGCGTTTTGGCTCAGATGAATTGCGTCGCCAGTTTCTTGTCCCTGCTATAGCAGGGGACATGGTGACAAGTATCGGCGTCAGCGAACCCCACGCGGGCTCGGACGTCGCCGCCATCAAAACTACAGCGCGCAAAAAAGATGGCGACTACGTCATCAACGGCAGCAAGATGTGGATCACCAACTCCACCCAGGCGGACTATATAGTTGTGCTTGCCAATACATCCGATGAACAGAAACATAAGAACAAGTCACTGATTGTAGTGCCTACAGATACCCCTGGATTTTCGACTTCAGAGCGGCTCAACAAGCTGGGCATGCGAAGCTCAGATACTGCGCAACTCTTTTTTGATGATGTGGTTGTGCCCGAGTCCTATCGCATCGGTGAGGAGGGCAAGGGCTTCCAGATGCAAATGATGCAATTCCAGGAAGAGCGCCTGGCAGGCGCCGTCATGACCATAAAGGGGCTGGAGCAGTGCATCACCAATACGGTCGATTACACAAGCCAGAGGGAAGCATTCGGTAAGTCTTTGATTGAGAACCAGATAGTCCATATGCGGCTGGCTGAAATGCAAATGGAGATCGAAGCCTTGCGCGCTCTTTGCTACCAGGCATGCGAACTATATGTGGGTGGAGGAGACCCAACGCTTCTGGCCTCCTACGCCAAATTGAAAGCCGGGCAGCTTACCCGCAGAATACCAAGTGACTGCCTGCAGTTCTGGGGTGGTATGGGCTATATGTGGGACAACCCGGTAAGTCGATCTATGCGCGACCTGCGCCTCACCTCCATCGGCGGCGGTGCTGACGAGGTGATGCTGGGGATTATCGGCAAGCGATTAGGGCTCGGTACTGAGCGCTAAATATGAAGTTAGTCACGCTGCTCTGGAGGTTTGGCCCGCATGTTTAAGTATCACGAAGCGCTAAAAGATGCTGTGGCTCAACCCTTGTGGCATGACCCGAAAATCATGCCTGCACCGTTACCGGCGCTAACTTCTGACGAAACATGTGAGCTACTGATAGTCGGCGGTGGTTTCACTGGATTATGGGCTGCAATGCAGGCCAAAGAACGTAACCCTGATGTTGACATTATTCTGATCGAAAAGACCTTCATTGGCGATGGTGCCTCTGGCCGAAATGGCGGTTTTCTAAGTACCAGCCTTGCCCATGGTGAAACTAATGTCGAAGCTCAATTCCCAGGGGAAGCTGATCAGTTGGATCAACTGGGCGAACAAAACATGAAGGAATTCCTTGGCACGCTGGAAAAATACGGCATAGATGTTGAGTACGAAAAAACCGGCGAGACAACAGTTGCACTGGATACTGAATCAGCCGAACGACTTCACGATGAGTATCTGAACTACAAGTGCAATGGCGATGATACTGTTTGGTTCGATAAAAGCGCGATACGCGAGCAGGCTAGCTCTCCAATATTCTTTGCCGGGCTTTGGCATAGAGGTGGTCAAGATGGCGTTATACATCCCGGGCGACTGTGCTGGGGCTTGAAAGATGTGTTGGTAAGTAACTTTGGAGTGCGTATCTTTGAGGGCACCGAATTTCTAGGCGTCGAGCCTGATGGCCAGGATGCCATGAAAACAACCTGTTCAGGTGGCGTGATAAGCAGCAAGAAGGTGTTGCTGGCGACCAACGCGTTTACCAGCAAGGTATTCAGAATAAGAAATTCCGTTGTCCCCATCTGGGATTACCAGATTTGTACTGAGCCATTAACCGATACTCAGTTGGAGAAGATCAGCTGGGGAAAACCAGATTCGCGCCATGCTTTTGGTGATTACAGAAATATGTTCCACTACTTTCGACTGACGAAGGATAAGCGCATTACCTGGGGCGGTGGTGGCGCAGTTCGATACTACTTCAATCGTGGAATCGACACGAAGTTAAACGATGCAGAAGCTCACTATGAGCAACTTGCAACCGAGTTTTTTGAAATGTTCCCGCAACTTGAAAATGATGTGAAATTCTCCCACAAGTGGGGCGGTATTATCGCAACTTCTACTCGCTTTTGTATGGTGCCGGGTGTTGCATACGGGGGGCGACTAGCCTGGTCAGTTGGTTATACGGGCCACGGAGTAGGTGCATCACGATTCGGTGCACGAATAGGTATAGAGTTGCTCGGCTACAACCCATCCGATGTTATCAAAATGAAGTTTGTGACCAAGAGGGCTTTACCCTGGCCGCCGGAACCATTTCGCTGGCTGGGTATTAATTTTACTCAACGTGCACTGATCAAAGCAGACCAACGGGGCGGTAAAAGGGGACCCTGGCTAAAATTCCTGGATATGATCGGGTTGGGATTTACCTGTTAACCCTGTTGCGTTTTCAAAACAGCAGCCCCATATTGTGCCAGGCATGAGGCACCGCTATAGTAAGGGGAAACAAAAGAGTACTCATGCTCGATGAAATCAGGCGCTTTCTTCCCTAATCGTTCCCTACCCACACTATATGCCATGTCAGCGGATGACATCCCGCTATATTTCGACATGGATGATCTGACCGATAAGCAGAAAGCCGATCAGTTTGAACAGAACCAGCTGATGGCCATGCTCCAGGTCTCATTACTATCGATTAGTAAACCAGAAGACTATGTCGGCATGTTCGATGCATTTACAGAACCACCCTGGCAGAATTTTCTGGTGCGCCACCATGAACTGATGAGCCAGGTGGGGGTATCCATGGTCCCACTGGAGCACACCCTGTATGCACCCATGGATACCTTTTATGAAACCCTGGCGGCTGACCTGCCACCTGTTGAACTGGTCACTTTTCTTATGATAAGCCGTTCAAACCAAGTCATTCATAATGACCAGGCTGCAATCGACAGGATGCTTAAACTGAATTCGAAGTTTCACTTTGCTGACAATGCACCAGACTTTGGCATACCGGTTCCCGACACAATTATCGCGACTCAACCACTAACAGATAATGCGCAAGTTGAATCCTTTTTTGCCGATCACGACAACCAAATCATCCTAAAGATGACAGGCCAGCCTGGCGCGAGGAATGTCAAAACGGTAGACAGCATCGGCGAGGCAGAGGAGTTTCTAAAAGACTACCGGGATGACGAACCGGTCCTGGTGCAGCGACGCCTGCCGCTTGATCAGTACACTGAATGGACGATTGATCTTCTGGTTACTGACACCAGCATTGAGGTGGACAATGTTCGAAGAATTCTGGTGGCTGATGGACTCTGGATTGGCAATCATATACCCGCTGATATACCCCTGACGACAGAGCAGAAGGCAACGCTCATTAGTGTTGGGGAATATGTCCGCAGTCATGGCATCGGCACCTCGATAGGTGAGAATATCGGAATTGACTATTTCATTGGACCCGATGAGGAAATAGTAGTCACTGAGATTAACCCCCGCTGGACCGCCGGTCTGTTCCCAAGCGAGGCCCTTAAGCGAACTAATCGGGATGCAAGAGATGCGGTCGCCTATTTCGAGCTGGTCAGACATGATCAGTATCGTGACTTTCTCGAATTCATCAGCGAGCGATTGCCAGGCCAAAGTTCGGGTGATTATAGTTCAGGTGACTATTCGATTTTCCCCCTGGGTTTCTCTCCGTTCAGGCTGGAGATCGAAAGCGAGCCCCATGTCTATTGCTGGTTGATTGTTATGGGAGACTTCCCTGCCTATAGAAATGATGCGACTAACCTGTTGGGTACCGGGAGCTTGCCAAATGGAAGACTTATTCCGCTGTAATCGGTGAATGTAAAACTCACCAAAGTCATACGCTAATCAAGTCAGGTCTTTAAGAAACCTTCAATGCGTTTCCTGCCTTCGGCCGATGGGGAAATTGTGCCGCCCTCATGGTAGCCCGCTTCCAGTTCGAGACCCCTGTCCAAGTCAAGATTCATGGACTGGTTGATCAGTTTCTTAGTGATGCTGATGGTCTCAGGAATATTCTCGAGGATCTGATTTGCCATATGACGTGCTTCTTCCTCCAACTTGTCGTGGGGAACGACCTTGTTCACTATCCCAAGTTGTTCCGCTTCCTGCGCAGAGAGCCTCTTGCATGTGAACAGCAACTCCTTCGCCTTCCGGACACCGATAAGTCTTGGTAGCCGCTGGGTCTGCCCGCCGCCCGGCACGACACCGAAGCGCATATGCGTATCACCGAATATGGCCTTCTCCGATGCAATGATGATGTCTGCACACATGGCCAATTCAAAGGAGCCCGTAAAACAGAAGCCATTGACCGCAGCAATGACGGGCTTGCTCAGGTTTTCCAGCACCCTGTACCGGGGTCCGCCGGGATACTCAGTCCCTGACAGAACACCTTGCAATTCTCTGCCTGCAGAAAATGCTCGTCCCGCTCCGGTAAGTATCACCACATGCACCGAATCATCCTGCTCAATATCAGCGCACACCTCGACCAGTTCATCCAACAACTGTTCATTTACTGCATTCATCGGTGGTCGATTCAACGTGACGGTCGCGATCCCACCCTGTTTTGCCAAGAGTAATGTATCCACTTGTGTCTCCTTAAATTTTTGCAGCTAGTGCGCGACCTAACCAGACTGCTTACAATATTTCAATATCATCACCAAGCGCACACTTTACATAGCAGGAAGAAATTTCAGGCAGGGTTTAACGTGTTCTGTGCGCTGGCGAAACGAGTAAGGTCCAGAGTCGCCCGGACTTCCTGCCCCACCTCCATTTCCATGTCGTCCACAGGAATACCTATAGAATCTGCAATTCGAACC
>Ga0187833_10000914_pt1 | contig 34653 bp, 29 predicted proteins | sample ETNtaG_37_FD_167968 | JGI IMG/M metagenome (GOLD analysis project Ga0187833, IMG submission 167968) | Marine microbial and viral communities from oxygen minimum zone, Eastern Pacific Ocean - ETNP2014_SV_400_PacBio MetaG (Illumina Assembly) | ecosystem: Environmental > Aquatic > Marine > Hypoxic...
ATTGCTTTAGAAATAAACGCAATGCCTCATAGGCTTGACCTTAATGATGTTAATGCAAGAGCTGCTAAAGATTATGGAGTTAAAATGGTAATAAATACTGATGCGCATGCTAAAGTTAATATGAATTATATGGAATTAGGAGTAGGTGTTGCAAGACGCGCATGGTGTGAAAAAAGTGATATTATTAATTCTTACAGCGTTAAAAAATTAGAGAGATTTCTTGATAAATGAAGAAAGTAATTACTAAAGACGGTTCTATCACTTATTATAATGAAGAGTTTAATGAGTGTTATCATGCTAAATCAGGTGCTATTGAAGAAGCGCTTGAAAAATATGTTAAGCCATCTAAAATAATTGAGATTGTAAAAAGGAAAAAAGAAGTTGTAATATTTGACATATGTTTTGGTTTAGGGTATAATACACTGATAGCGTTGCATGAGATATTGAAGGTTAATTCTGATTGTGAGATTAAAGTGATTGCTTTTGAGAATGATGAAAAAATATTGAAGGAGATATTGAAGATTGATCTGGAGTTTAAGGAATATGATATTATTAAGAGATCTATCAGTAATTTAATTCAAAATAATCAACCAAGAACAACATCAAAGAATGTAACGATTGAATTTCATATTGGAGATGCTGTTAAAGAAATTAAGAAGATAAAAGACAAAGCAGATGTTGTATTCTTTGACTCTTTTTCAATCAAAAAATGCCCTCAATTATGGACTGCTGACTTCTTTAAGGATATAATAACAAAGATGAATAAAGGCGCAAGATTGACTAATTTCACATGCTCAAGAGTTGCAAGATTAGAAATGGAGAAAGCTGGTTTTAAGATAATTGATGGACCTTATATTGGTAGAAACGCGCCAAGCACTATTGCAATCAAATAATTACTTATTACTCATGATCTCAATAACATCCCTATGTTCTAGATTATGATTCTTACCAACTGGCAATTTTGTTTTCACATTAATTGCTTTGATGAAATTATCGCCAAAGTCTGTATGTAAACGATATGCAAAATCCAAGGCAGTTGTAGCAGGTGGCATAAGAAAACAGTCAGGTATATAATTGCCATCCTGATCCTGTAGTTTACCTACGCCGCCAGGGAATATTGAAATATATCTAAGAACGTCAAATACTGCTTTGTTTAATACATCTTGAACACCTGTTGATTTATATTTTGCAAGAATATTTGTCTTTATGAATTCAAGAGCTTGTTTCTGTTTATCACTAAGTTTATCTGGCTCAATAACATCAAATGTATCTTCACCAGGTATATATTTAATGAGCTCATGTTTAGCTGCTTCCTTAAGAGCAAGCTCTGATTCAGCAGAACAAGGAACTAATGTGTAATCAGGAAATTCTTTCTTAAGTTTTTCAAAGTTTTTCTGGCCAGATGGCATGTCTATCTTATTGCATGCAATGATCATCGGTTTGGTTATCTTTCTGAATTCAGTTGCAATTGATTTAAGATCATCTTCTGACCACTCTGTCATCTGTTTTTCTTTAAGGTTAAGTTGTTTTATTACATCCTTAGTGATCTCTTCAGTTACACCAAGACCTGAAAACTGCTTTGCAATAGCTTTCTCGATTTCTTTATGTTCCTGGCTTACTTCCCTTGAAAATTTATCCCATGTCTTCTTTAACGTACGTAAATACCACATATCCAATTCAACTTCAAGGAATTTTATGTCTGATGCAGGGTTATAATTCCCAGGTTCAATTGTCTCACCTTTCTCATTGGTAGTACCTGCAACATCAATCACATGTATAAGAACATCAGCCTGATTAAGGTCATCAAGGAACTGACTACCCATTCCTTTACCTTCATGTGCCCCTGGTACAAGACCAGCTACGTCTATCATATCAACAGGAACAAATCTATTCCCATCAATTGAATAACCATCTCTAGGGTTGCACTGAACATTGAATTCTTTGCATACGCATTCTATCTTAACAAAACCAATGCCATGATTTGGCTTGATAGTTGCAAAAGGATAGTTTGCTATCTCAACTTCTGCCAAAGTAGCTGCTTTGAAAAAAGTAGATTTTCCTACGTTTGCTTTTCCTACAACACCAACTAACATTTTAGAATAAAGGAGGATATATTATTATAAAAATGTTTACCTTGAAAATTCTTTCTGAGCAGCTATAAACTTATCAGTTAATTCCTTCTTGATCTTATCAGAAAGTTCATCAATATCAAGTCTTTTTCCTGTTTCTGTCTCTATAATACCATCTATGAATTCATCTTCAGGAACAAAGCCATCAGTGAAACTATCATACATATGATACGTCTTTTTTGTTCTTGTATCATTCAAGAAAACATAATGATTAGGCTTATCGTTTCTTGTCCCTATTGCTTCAAGATATTCTACATCAATCTTAAGATTTGAATTACCAGGTATTGTTGCTGATGCACAACCAGATAATGTTACTGCTAATAAGATATAGTTGCATGTTCGTGAAAAGTAATTCATACCAGATTTAATTTATTTTAAGACATTATAAATTTTGTCAATTACAACAATCTTTATATAACTCTAAATCTTGCAAATACCTTATGTTAAAAGCAGATTTTCATCTTCATACAAGCGCTGATAAGTTTGATAATGTAGTCTATAATCCTGAAGAACTAATTGATCGTATGGCTGAATTAGGTTATAAGGTTATAGCAATCACACATCATGAAAGATTGTTCTATAGTAAAGAATTAGATGATTATGCTAAAAAACAAGGAATTATATTGATACCTGGTGTTGAATATAACATTGAAGGAAAACATGTTGTTGTCATTAATACAAAGGTAAAAGAGAGAAGTACATTTGATGAATTAAGAGAACTTAAGAAAAAAGAGAATATTTATGTGATTGCACCTCATCCTTATTATCCTAAGAGAACCTCTTTACTAAGCAAACTAAAGAAGAATATTGACGTGTTTGACGCAATTGAATACGCTCATCTATATTTGAAGGGATTCAATTTGTTCAATAAATTAGCTATTAACGTAGCTAAAAAACACGACTTGCCAATGATAGGGAATTCAGATTGCCATAGATTAAGTCAACTGGATAATACTTATACGCTTGTTGATTCTGAGCCTGACAAAGAAGCGATTATTAAGGCATTGAAAGAAAGAAAGTTTGAAGTCAAGACAAGACCATTAAAATTCAAAACTTTCTTAGGCATGGGAATTAAAAGTATAAAGAATATACTTAATAAACATTGAATTCGAAAGTTTTATATATAATTTTTATGAATGTTTAAGGTATGCCTACTCCAGAGTATAAAGATGCATTAAAACTTCCGCCAGTAGCAAGGTTTACCCTTAAATATAGAGATTTCTTCTTTTTGAAAGGATTATATGAACATCTGCATGAATGGGTGCTGGAGAATGGTTATGCTACAAGAAGTGATGAGAAATTCAATGAGACAATGATGATTGAGCGAATACATCAGCAATCTGGTAAAGAGATCTGGATATGGTGGAGACTTGAGAAATCACCAACATCTTTTTACAAATACCTCCTTAACATTGATTATCATGTTGTAACAATGACTGATGTTGAAGTAATGCATGAAGGAAAGAAATTCAAGAGCAATAAAGGAGATTGTGAACTTCAGATAACTGCAACATTAATAGTAGATCCAGAAGGAAAATGGATGAAGCACTGGTTCTTGAAAGGAATGAGAGAAATATTTGTAAAACGTATATTCAGAGCAGACCTTGATATGCATCTAAAGGAATTATATAGGGATGCTTACAGGATGCAGGCTTCTGTCAAGGAATTCCTTAAACTAAAATCGTTCTTCAAAGAGCCTGAAGTTCCGCAAAGACCAGCATTTGGTTTAGGGGATGTTAATTAGGATTAACAAAACAGAAAAAGTAAGATTTTTAAATCAGATATATTTCTTGTATTGATTATAATGCCTCCGTAGCATAGTAGCTATTGCGGCTGACTTGTAATCAGCAGGTCGGGAGTGCAACTCTCCCCGGAGGCTTTCTTATCTTCTTGATTTTATAACAATACTCAATTCAGAAAACTATTTAAATGGTCTTTCTGTTCTGGATGAGTATGGAACATTCAATAGAGAAAGTCTATAATAAAGAAAAAAAGAAGCATAATCTTCCTGATTTCAACAAGTTAGATTTTGAATTTGAGATAAGCATAATAGATGATGGAGTTTTCATAATCAGAGAAGTAAGAAGAAAAATGAGTGAAAAGATTGAAACTTTTACCAAACTTCTTGAAGATGTTCTACAGCCTGAGACTACAGTAGCAGATTTGCATGAATGTAATTTCTTTGGAGAAGAGGAAAAAGAGAAAATATTTAAACTATATTCTAAATTAATGAGAATTAATAGAAAATCCCTATGCCTTGGATTAAATCCAGATGATAAGAAAGAGGCAGAGTTCATCAATAATGTGTTTGGTGAATGGGAAAACATAAAAAAAGATATTACTCATGTGTTAAGAAAGATGAAAGAAGCATGGGAAAAAGAAGCAGAAACAAAAGAAAATCCACAATATTTTGGATAAGGTGAGTATTATTAATATAATCTTTATTGGTCCGCAAGGCTCTGGAAAAGGTACGCAGGCACAACTTACTTCTAAAGAATATAATATTCCACATATCTCAACAGGAGATATGTTTAGAGAGATCCGAGAAGAAAATTCTTCATTAGGAAGAGAAGTTAAAGAATTAATAGACAATGGCAATATGGTCTCAGATGAACTCGCTGACCAGGTTGTCCGTAAACGGATTGCAAAAGATGACTGCAAACAGGGATTTATTCTTGATGGGTTTCCACGTGATCTTGCTCAAGCAAAATATATGGAAAAATTAGCTAAGATTAAGTATGTAGTTGATATAAATATATCAGATAAGGAATCAGTTAAACGACTATCGGCACGGTTGACATGTAAAAAGCAAGGGCATGTGTTCAATAGAATAACACACCCACCAAAGAAAGAAGGAATTTGTGATATATGTGGAGGAGAACTGATTCAAAGAGATGATGATTTACGGTCTGCAATTGAACAACGATTAAAAACATATCATAAGAAAACTCAGCCATTAATTAATTTCTATAAGAAAGAAGGACTCCTTATTGAGATAAATGGTCAACAGGACATAGATAAAGTGTTTAAAGATATTAAAGAAAAGATAGGTAACAATTAGATTAAATCTTTTATTTCATCAATTGATTCTGCATTGAGAAATTTACTAAAAGCTCTCTGTGAACCATATTTTTCTATAACTTCCATGAATAATGGAAGATGAATACTATATCTTACACCAAGGATAGCTTTAGCAGAGTTCATAGGTAACAATAAATCTTCAAGTTCAAAACCATTTGAATCAGCTCTATGTTTAAGTTCATCCATATCATCGTATGCCTCATATGAGTCTATTGGGTTATACCATAACCTCATTAGATTGTAGTTTAATGGGTCTTCATCTTTTACAGCATCAATAGCCTGCACATATTTCATTCCGTGCTTTGCAAGTTCTCTATGCATTTGTCTTTTTGATGACGAAGAAGAAGCAATGTCAATATATTTCTGAGCAAGTGTTCCTCTTCTCTCAATCATGGAATAAAGTGAATCATAATATTTTTGTTTAGATTCATTACTATATCTTTTATCAGGTAAGTGATCAATAAATTCCTTCATCCCAAGAAGGCAATATGCTTCTGCCATTGTCTCAACAATGGCCGAGAGTTCATTAGAATAATCCTTTACTTCTCTCTCAAGTTTTTCCAAAGCAGGGATGTCTGACCGTTCTAAGGCAGATCTAATTTGGTACATATATGAAACCGCCTGTGAATTCTCAATAGGAATATCTTTAAGAACACTTTTTGTAATAAAACCATCATCAGTAATAAATTCTTTTCCCTTACCCCATAATGTTGTATAAAGACCCTTATTTCTAATTCTACTACCAATTCTTCCAGTGCTTACAGATTGAGCAAGCTCTTCATCAATCCAACTAACTATTGCTTCCTTCCATATTTTTCTTTTTTTTGAAGAAAAATATGTAAGATTTGTAAGGCCAAATGGTACCTCTACATCAAGTCTTCCTAATTTAGCTTGTTTTATTGCCTCATCACAAAGATATACTGCTGTTCCAATTAAATTATCTCTCCATAATAAAGGAGAACCTATTTGTACACTATGCATTGTCTCATGAAGATCAACACATAATCTTGCTAAACGTAATGACATCTTATCAAAATCAGCTAAATCAGAAAAATAATCTCTAGCTTCAATAACACAATAAGGAGGATTAAAGGTATTATCTGTTAAATCAATATCCATAAGGAAACAGATACCTATGTTTTCACGTACATAAATATCAATATTTTTTGAACTGAATTGTTCAACTGCTATATCAAGTGATTTCTCTGTTGATAATTTTGATGTTCCTTCAAGAATAATATCTATATTCTTACCATCAAGACTAGCAACATAAATCCCTTGCTCAATGCCTAATGCTTGGTCAGTGGTTTCATTCTGACTAAAAAATTTATATGTAACTGGATTTGGTTCTTTTCCGGTCACTCTTTCAATCATCTCTCTTAAAGCTGGCACATAATTAGATCCTTTTGAATGAAGCTCTTGATACAACCTATTTCCTCTTAATGATGGGCCTTTATAAAAAGGGTCTGACCTATTACCTTTATGAAAAAATAAATAATCACTTATCTTTTTTGAAAGCTTTGCCGGGATACCAAAAGCATTAAGTTTTGAATCAAGTTCAAGAAAGAATGATCTAGAATGTTCAAGTACATATTCAATTCTTTCATCACGAGCAATTTCTTTACTAACACATTCAGCCCAATCAGAATTCCAATCATCTTCTAAGCCTTTCCTTCTTTCTAAGAAACTCACATAATTATTTTCTGGTATGAGCAATCTTCTTTTACCTGAAATAATGAAATCCGAAATATTATTGAAAGCATGACCATATATTTTAACTAAGTCCATTACAACACTTATCTCATCACCAATCATATCACTAAATATATAGGGACTTTCTGAAATATTCATTCCTCTTATATGTGCATGCAGTTTTAATAAATCACCAAAATATTGATAATGATTATCTATTGAAAACATTCTATACATCTCTGATTGAGAACTAAATTCAACCATGACTGTTTCCATTGCACCTGCCTGAACAGGTTTATTAAATCCTTTTAAGACAGAAGCAATGTCAACTCCAAAGGAAGCATACCTTGAAATGTTTTTGATAATACCTTTAGCGTATCTTTCTTGTCTTGGAGTACTTCGTCTAATATCATAATCTTTAAGATAATAAAACTGTGTTTCTATTGCTTCAATAAATCTCTCTGCAACTGCAAGGCAAAGATCACTTCCTTCAGGAAAAGGATTTTCTTCCCCTCTTATTTTAGATTCTAAAGAAGATGATCTTAACATTTCTAATTCAGAATCAGGAAGAAATTTACTTTCATCAATATTGATATCATTTTTGCGGTATAATACCTTAGTAGATAAGAGTGCTGTACTTAATATTGCTAATGCTGAATAGAGATAATTATCAATGTCTTGATCATGATCAAACCCAGGAGCTAAAATAAGTTCTTTCTTCTGTCTGCTATCTAAATTGTCTAATCTATCTCCAAGTTCATCAAATAATCTTCTTGTCAAAGAATCAGCTTTTTCAACAGCGCAATATTCAGGATAATTAAGTCTCTTTGTTAAATCGCACAAGTCTCTATCAGATTTATGGTTAGTCATTGGCGCCACTTATAGTTAATAAAATAAAGTTTCTTTTTAATATTTTATGTAAGGAAATATGGATAATATTTAAAAAGAATGTCCATTTATAGAGATTTATAAAAAAAGAGGTTCTAAAACATATTTAAGGGGGCGACAAAGTGGTAAACGATAGAGTATTTGAACTAATAGAATCTTATCTAGAAGAACTTGATAAAGCACAATTTACTTCTGAACATCCAAATGGACAAAGTACAATTTATAGGCCTTTCTTTTCTTCAATTGCAGTCAAAAGTACTCAGTATAATGAATTATTGATACAAAATGGTGGAACAATGGTTAATAGCAAGATATTAAAGCCAGATTATATCGCCAGACTAGAAACAAGAATAGGTGATTATGAAAAAGGTGGTTCTGCTGCGTATAATTATATAAGCCTACCAAGAGATCTTGACATTGAACCTTCAATGATTGATCTATGGATTACTGCGAACAATAATTTCTGGGATAGTGTTGATGAATATGAGCAAAGATATGGGAATACATTAGGAGTTAAAAACAGCCGTGATAAATTTCTTTATATGTCAAGAGAGCCAGCACATAAGTTCATAGAAGATGAAAAAAAGATTGATGTAGACTGGAAAGGTATTGAAGCTATGCTTAAAGATGTTTCAAAGACATTCTCAAACTATCCTGAGATTTTGATCTCTACTATGGCTTTTACAATCAATAATGATGGAAATTATTTTGTCAATAGCGAGGGTGCAAAAATCTTCACAAGTTATGCAAGGTATTCATTAGGAATTACAATGTATGCGCATGGCCTAGACAATTTGGCAATCCCAATAACAACTGCATTACATTCAATAGACCTATCAACTATTCCAACTGAAGAACAATTGATTGAATTAGGAGAAAAGTTAAGAGAAGAATTAAGTGATATTATCAAAGCCCCTATACAAAGAAATGGTTTATTTCCTGCAATACTTGATTATGAAAACCACGGAGTTATATGGCACGAAGCAGTAGGGCATGCTCTTGAAGGGCACAGAATGCAGGAAGATGAATTTAATGGATCAGTAAGTCTGTTCAACGGAAAGATAGACGAACAGATTGCACCTGGTTTTTTATCATTATATGATGACCCAACTGTTGAAACACTTGACGGGCATTATAAGTTTGACAGTGAAGGAGTAAGAGCACAAAAAGTAATGCTTGTTGAGGGTGGTGTTCTAAAGAATTACTTACACTCAAGGCAGAGTGCTGGCTACTTCAAAACAAGATCAAACGGACATTGCCGCGAATCAATTGATGATGTTGCCATTAATCCTTTGCAAAAATTAATAAGCCAAGGACCATGCCCTAGGATGAGCAACCTGTTTGTTGAATCTGCAAATGAGACAAGTTTTGAAGAATTAACAGAAAATCTGATAAAACTATGTGAAGAGCAGGGAAGAGAATATGGCCTTATCTTACAAGGATGTGGTGGTGGGATTGCAATGCCAGAAGAAAGTTTCTTTAATACTTATCCTGCGCATGTCCACAGAGTACATAAGAACGGAGACATCGAAAGGGTAAGAGGAATCTATATCGTAGGAACTCCTTACCAAATACTTGATAACATTATCCAGACAAGTGATCAATATGGATTATTTAATGGTACATGTGGTGCTGAATCAGGATGGGTACCATCCACTCAGGTTGCACCTGATGCATTGGTCAAATCTCTTGAAGTAAACACAATTCCACGAGATAATTATCCAATTATTAGAGAGCCAGTGTTACCAAAACCAAAGTTTTAATTTGGTGTTTTTATGGAGATAATTGCTGAAAGAGGGCTTGGGAAGCTAAAGGGAAAAGTACAATCAGATCTTGAGAGTGTTCTTCAAGAGAGAGCTATGATGGGACTGAGTTTTCCTGATGATTTTGAAGTAAGAATCAATTATGGTTTTAATCAAGGAGGATTAGCTTACGCAAACCGAACTGATGATGTTTATTTAATAGGATTGAATGTGATTCCTTCTGTTTTTGAGAGAGACAATAGCTTAATTTTATATGAAGAAGGATTGATGATAAAAAGATTCTTTGTCAGAGCACAGACTTTATTAAGTGATGACTGCGATGAGAGTATGATTATAGAACTCATGAATCATCCAAGAAAGACATTGTCTGGTCTTGAAGATTCGTTTACAAGAGAAGAGTTTGAACAGTTCAAAGAAATGATTGAATATAAAGGTGTTAAGTATGAAGATCTTAAACAAATAGTTATTCAGACTGCAAAAAAAGTAAGAGATATATACAAAGATGTTGAACCCAAGGCAGTAGAAAAGTTTGCTGAACTTGATCTTATTGATACTCATTTAAGACATGAGATGGATCATCTTGATTTTTTTGGATCAAGACTTTATGATATATTCTATGAGATTGGAACTTCTTTAATAGAATCAAATGATAAAGTTAATTCAGGAGAGATGAATTATACTACTCAACTAAAAAAAGATATTAAGAGATTCTTGAATATAACCTCAAAGTTCAAAGTACTGCTTGAAGCAAGAGCCTTGTTCTTCACTTATGTAGGGCAGGAAGGATGGAAAGGTGCTGATTATAAAAGAATTAAAAGAGAAGTATATAGGCATCTGCATAGTTATGTTGAGACAGAATATACGTCAGTGATTCTTGACAGGCTTTTAGTTGGAAGACCAGACCAACCAACATTAGACACTGTTAATTATCTTAAAAAATTAGTATTATTACAATCATTAGATCCTAGTTCAGTACAATATAATGGCATGGGTGATAATGTTAATTATAGTCTAGTAAATATGGTCTTATATGAAGAACTTCCAATATGGAAGAAAAGATTTATGGATAATGCAATGATAGCAACAGAAGCAATTGGCAACGCATTCAGGGATGATCCAACACGATTTGCTGATGCACAAGGCGCAAGAACCTTCAATGAATATATAAGAATAATAGGTGGTTAAAAAATGGTAAACAAAGACGTATTTTACATTCTTGAAGAGTATTTAGATAACATGGCTAAAGTAAAATCAGTATCTGAAAGACCTGATGGAGAAGACATAACTTTCAAGCCTTTCTTTACATCACTAGCAATGAAGAGTATGCAATCAACAGGAGTTGATGTAAAAAACGGAGGTGTCACTGCCAGATCAAATCGAATGGACCCATATTATTTTGGAAGGATGGAGATGCGAATGGGTGACAGCAAAAAAGGAGGGGGTTCTGCATGCAATACATTCGCACTTCCTAAAGATATCAATAGAAAAAGTTCAAGAATTCCTCTATGGTTAAATGCAAATAGTACTTTTTGGGGTTGTGTGCATGACTTTAATGAAAGGTATGATGATACGCTTGGAAGTGATGATGTGAGAGAGAAATATGTATATTTTTCAGATGAAGAACCGGTCATATTCACTGGTAGAGAAAAAGAGATGACAGTAGACCTTAAGGAATTGGAAAATAAATTACTGGATATATCAAGAGGTCTTATGAAACCTGATTTGGTTGATGTTGATCTTTCATTTGATGCAGTTAAAGAAGGAAGATATCTTGTTAATTCTGAAGGTACAAGAATATTTACCAGCTATATGCGATATCAATTAATGATGAGCATAAATGCACTTGACAACAAAGGCTTGATAATACCACACACACATGTATGGTATGGAACTGACATGGGAAATATCCCTTGTTATGATGATATAATGGCAAGAGGTGAAACATTAACATCTGAACTTCTTGATATAATAAAAGCGCCTCTTGAGAAGAATGATACATTACCAGTCATACTTGATGGAGAGAATACAGGTGTTGTATTCCATGAAGTCATTGGACATTCACTTGAAGCTCACAGAATGCAGGAAGATGAATGGGGTGACGTTACAACTTTATTCAAAGATAAGATAGGTGAAAAAGTTGCCCCTGAATTCATAACATTATACGATGACCCTACAAGACAAGAATTAGATGGACATTACCAATTTGACGAAGATGGTGTAAGATCCCAAAAAGTAATGCTTGTAGAAAATTGTGTACTCAAAAATTATCTTCATTCAAGAGAAAGCGCTGGTTATTTTAAGACAAGATCAAATGGTCATGCAAGAGCATATGGAAGTCATACGCCAACACCAAGAATGAGTAATCTGTTTGTTGAGTCCAACAATCGAGTAAGTTTTGATGAACTTGTTGAAAGTCTTAGAAAAGAATGCGTTGACCAGAAAAAACCGTATGGGCTATTGATGGAAGGTACCAATGGTGGACTGACTCTGCCAGAAGAATGTTTTTTCAACACATTCCCTTCAAATGTGTTCAGGGTTTATGCTAATGGAAAGACAGAAAGAGTAAGAGGTGCTTATATTGTTGGCACGCCTTTACAGGTATTGAATAATTTTATCCAGACAAGCGATAGATATAGTACATTTAGCGGCAACTGCGGTGCTGAATCTGGATGGATACCTTCAGTTGAGATTGCACCAGATGCATTAGTAAAATCATTAGAGATAAACAGGATACCTATGAGTAGTTATTACAAGATGCCAAAACCAGTATTACCTAAACCAGATTATTAAAAAGAAGAGGATAAATTTAAATGAAAAAAATTAATTTAGGTGACAGATGCAAGAATATGATGTAATAATTATTGGAGCAGGGCTTGCTGGATTAATGGCTGCGCGAGAATTGAAAGATTCTAAGTATTTAGTTATTGATTCTAAGAAAGAGATAGGCCTTCCATTAAAATGTGGTGAAGGTATTAAAAAAAGGGATCTTGATGAGGTAACTGATGAAAAGTCATTTGTTAAGGGCATTGTTAAAGAGCATGTACTTGCATTAGGTGAACATAGAAGAACGCTTAATATTGAATATTATAAACTTGATAGACCTGAGTTTGAGAAATGGCTTGGTAAAGATGTCAATCTAAAATTAGATTGCCAGTGCAAAGATGTTATCATTAAAGATGACCATGCATTGGTCATCACTGATGATGAAACGTACAAATCTAAATTGGTTATACTTGCTTACGGAGCATATTATCATGTGCAGGAAAAGTATGGATTAATTGATAAGAAACCTGAACAATTGATATGTTATGGTGGTATATTCAATAACTGCAAAGTTGACCCAAACAAATTCATATTTTATAGTGAAGATAATGTAATGGGAGGATTTTGGATATTCCCTAACGATGAAAATGAAGTAAACATTGGATTTGGCTCTTTCAAAGGTAATGTTAAACAAATATGCTATGATTTAATGAAGAAATTCCCTGAATTAAGAGATGCAAAATTAGTTAGTGAATTTGGTGGTATTGTACCTTGCTCAGGAGCTATAAAAAAGACCTATCATGAAAGGCTTCTTGTATGTGGAAATGCAGCAGGACATGTTTATGGTGGTTCAGGTGAAGGGATATCGTATGCATTACATGGTGGAAAGATTGCAGGCAAAATTGCATCAGAAGCATTAAAGAATAATAGATTTGACGAGGTGTTCTTATCAAGATTTGAAGAAAGATGGAAGAAAAAGTTTGGGCAGGAATTGATAGGCGGAAAAATCTGTATTGACCTACTTAAAATAGCTTACAAATATAATTTAGGCGAGAAAGTCTTTTATCATCCAAAGAGTTCAGAACTATTTAATATTGTAGATAAAGGAGAATTCCCGTTAAGAGCAAGATTCTTCTGGAAGTTTGCTACAATATTTAACATGGAAAATAATTATGAACAAAGAAAAAAGATACCTTTTATGTTTATGGTAATCTATAAATTAACAAAACCAATATTAAGATTATTCAGTTAAAGAAATTCTTTATGACAATAGTTGCATAGCTTCCTTTACAAAGTTCAAATTTGATATTAATCTTCTTCTTGCCTTTGTTAAGTTCATCAGATTCAAGTTTTCCTATCTTAAGAGCTTTTATCTTGAGAAATAAATTTCTTTCATTACCCTCTGAACTAAGTTCAGGTATTTTCCGAATAATGAAATCTCTTAAATTTACTTTCTCTTTTTTTAGTATTTTTTCTATGATTGATTCAATTTCCTTATCTTTAAACTCTGTACCAAAACCTATTATTGGGACTTTTATATTTTTCCTGAGATGTTTCTTTTTGGTATATTCTTTAATTGTCTTATTGAATATAAAGGATTGATATGAGTTGACAAATAAAGTAAGAATTCTCTGAGGGACCTTTCTTAACGCACCAACATAATCATTATTGCTTGTATTAAGGAACTCTTTCATATCTTCTTCATAGTCAACACTTTCTTTAATTATGATATTTACAGCTTCTTTAAAATCACCATGAAGTATATTCTTTCCTATAATTACATTATTCTTACTGAATCTTTGTTCATCAAACAAATTAAGTATTTGTTTTTCAGTATCTGGCTTAAAGGCCTTGTTTAGATTTCTTACTATTATCTCAAACTTGTTTCCGTTGAGAAAACCAAGATAGATATGCTGGCTACCCCTGCCTAAAAATTTCAATTCAATGTCTTTTAAAGTATAGTCTTTATCTTGCCTTGGATTAAGATTGTTGATTGAAATATATTGATAAGTTACTGCGTTCTTATCCTTATTACCAGCATAATTGACGAATTTCCTTCTTGTCTTAAAAAAATTAGCAATGGCTTGGATAGCTCGCTCTGTTGTATATTCTCTTTTCTTCATCAAGAAATAAGAGTAATTGCCTGTCTTTCCTGGTTTAATATTACTATTTACTTCTTTAACAATAAAATCTTCAGGTACTTGTTTAATTTTATACATAATTAAATAAAATAAAATAATGTTTATAAAATCATCGAAAAGAATATTATGTTTGGTACTTTTTAATATCTATCCCTAAATCAACAGGACCAAATGGTAATGGTAATAGTTCATCTATGGAAGTAATTACTATTTTATCTTTTTTTGTTGTTGACAAGACAATCTCTAAATCTTGTTCTGAGATTTGTCTTGATTCATATAACATTTGTCTACAACTTCCGCAAGAAGCGCTAACTTCTTCTGTGTCAAAAACCTCTCCTCTTGCAATGATTGCAAGTCCTTTAAACATTCTATAACCCATTGCATTTGCTCTTAAGATGGCAGATCGCTCAGCACATATTGTTAAACCATAAGCTGCATTTTCAACATTAGACCCAGTAATAATATTATCATCTGTTGTACGTAATGCAGCTCCAACAAAAAAATGAGAATAAGGGTTATAAGCAGTTTCCATAACTTGTTCTGATTTATCTAATAACTCCTTTTGGTGCTCGCTTAAATGAACATAATTAATTGTATCCATATAATCACCTTTTTAGAGTTAACTCAACATCAGGTCTTGCCATCTCTTTGTAGCCAACACCATAATTCCTTTGTAAGTAACTGTTTAGCACTTCATTGCCATTTGCAAAATTAGAATCCCACTCTTGTGTTTTCTCAGCAATGTGTTGTTCAGGGTCTCTTCCCAGCATGTTTGCCTGGACAGTAAGACGTGCTATATTTGGTCCATATAAGTTCAAAGGTCCAATGTGAACCTTTAATGAAAAATTTTCTATTCTACTATCCATATGACTTAAATAAGCATCAAGCGTATCCGGATTAGGATTATACATCTGTGGATATATATCAAAGCCAGACTCAAGGAACTTAATCAATGAATATTCCTGTGTCTCCATATGAATGCTTGCCTGCACATTCGACTGAAGGTTTTCTTCATCAGTTCCTTTAATTGCAGTGAGTACTTTTATTGGATATTCAGCCAATTTTTGAAGTGTGTTTGGTTCAAATATGCCTTGTTTTTCAAAGCTATCAACCAAGTAACCTGTTGATAAGTTACTGTCAATCTGACCAACAAAATCAAGTCCTCTGCTATTAATCTCTCTCCAAAGATTCAATATCCAGTCTAATGCAATGGTTGGCTCGCCACCTGAAATTCTAAGAACTCTCATGTTTAAATCAATGTCATGCTCTGCATAAACATCCTTGACCTTTGCACGCGCATCAACCATACTGTCAATTGTGTCATTGATTCCCAAGAATGTTTTTCCTGACCCAACAACACCATCATTGCTTGTGTCATCAACAAAACAATACCAGCAACCCCCTGAATCACTACCATCATGGAAATTGCATCCTGCTATCTGAAGGATGAAAGGAGGATTATAATCTAAAACCCTACTCATGCTGAAATCATTATCATTCTTGAACCATAAAGGAAAATCAAACTCTGCTTGTTTAAGAAAGTCCTGGATTTCTAAATCTGTCTTCCCGCGAACATCAAAGAAAGGTTTACCATATTCAGCTGCTGCAATAGGATCAATTTCTTTAACATTCACTTTTCCACGAAAAACATATTCTCCTGTTGAGACATTTGGCATTAAATCAATTACCTTTGATGTATCCTGACCCTGTAAAGTATCAGAGAAATCAACAACAAGAACATTATTATCCCTCTCTAATGTTGATCTTAAGAATTTAGCTCGTTGAATTGGTGCTGCTTTCATAATATCTACCCCCTATTTTAACAAATAAGATAAATAGAAGTTTGTTTTATAAGGATTATTAAAACTGAAAAGTTATATCATATTATAGAGATTGGTTCTGTTTATGATTTTCAAAGGTAGTAGTTCAAAATATTTATAAACCTTAACTTTCTTCATAATCCTATTAAGCGCCTGTAGCGCAGTCTGGATACCTCAAATCTTTGTTTGATGGATTTGTAGTAGGACAAATAGCGCGGCAGCCTCCTAAACTATCTGAAGATAGCTGTAGGTCGTGAGTTCGAATCTCATCAGGCGCGCTTATTTTTTCTAATTCAAACTTGGGCCATTATACGGCGGAGAAATATCAATATCTAATGGTCTTCCATGTTTAACATAATAAGGAATACCAACTTTAGCACATACAAGTTCACGTACTAGATCAGGTAAACTTCTACCATCTTCTTCTTTTATATTGTATTCTGTATTGCCTATTTTGAAAGTAATTTCTTTAAGTTCCATGTTAAAAAAAAGATAGCTTGATTTTATTTAAATCTAACTTATTTAACTGGTAGAACCTGCCTAGATATATTGAGCATTGATTTTATTTTATTTAAAATTAAAAATTAACCATGCTCATTTTATCTCTGAAGACTAACTAAAAACCAAATAAAGAGATATCTTTATAAATAATAAAAACTAATAATGTATCATGCTTAAGCCAATCCATCTTAAAGAAGGTCTTAGGATGTTTAGAAGAAACATCAATGTGCGATTAAAAGGCATGAGACGTTATGATGGTAATGCTGAAAAGATATGTAAGCAGATAATAAAAGATTGCTGGAACGGCGCTTATCTGCAGGTAAGCAACGGACATTTCTGTGAATTCTATACACGTGATTTTGGTTTCTGCTGTGAATCTTTGTTAAAAACAGGTTATAAGAAAGAGGTTGAATCATCATTAAGATACGCTCTTGATATCTTCACAAAGAATAAGAGAGTGACTGTTGCAATATCTCCAAATGGTAAGGTGTTCAATTTTCCTAACTATTATGCTGTTGATTCATTGCCTTATCTGATAAGAAGTTTAAGGCTAAATAATAATAAAAGCTTGATTGAAAATAATCTTTTCTTTCTTAACGAAAGAGTAAATGGATTTATGAATATTGTAATTGATAAAGACACAGGGCTTGTAAGAAAAGACAAAGTGTTTTCCTCAATGAAAGATCACAGTAAAAGAAGTTCTAGTTGCTATGATAATGTGATGGTTGCAATGCTGAATAATGAACTCAAAAAGATTAAGATAATTGACAACCCTTTGAAAGATTATAATTTTAAGAAAATTATCAAAGAAAATTTCTGGCAAGATGGTTATTTCTTGGATGATACATCTGGAGAAAAATATGTCGCTGGTGATGCAAACGTTTTTCCGTTCTGGACAGGTGTTTTTGAAGAGACCAATATGTTAAAGTCAGCAATCACAGCAATACAAGACAATGACCTTGATAAACCTTTTCCGATAAAATATACAAGCAGTTCTGTAAAAGAACCAGCACATATAGGTGCAGAGATATTTGCAAAAGATTATGAAAGAGATAGTATATGGTTACATATGGGTCCGTTGTATGTCAAGATAGTCAAAAAAGTTGATAGGAAAAAAGCTGCTGAATATACTGAACTATATAGAAGATTGATTGAAAAACATAAGAATTTCCTTGAAGTATTTGATAAGGATGGAAAACCTTTCAAGAGTCCTTTCTATTACACAGATGAAAGTATGCTGTGGAGTTCTATGTTTTTAGATTTGGTAAAATAATAAGAAAAAGAATAATAAAAAAAGAAATTACTGTTTCTCTTTAAGCACTACATGAGCTGCTGCAAGTCTTGCAATTGGTACTCTGTAAGGTGAACAGCTTACATAGTCTAAACCAGACTTATGACAGAACTCAACAGAAGCAGGGTCACCACCATGTTCACCGCAGATACCTAGCTTAAGATCAGGTCTTACTGATCTACCTTTCTCAACAGCCATCTTGACAAGCAGACCTACACCTGACTGGTCAAGCTGTGCAAATGGATCTGATTCAAGTATACCTTTACTTATATATTCAGGCATAAACTTACCAACATCGTCTCTTGAGAAACCAAAAGCCATCTGTGTTAGGTCGTTAGTTCCAAAGCTGAAAAATTCTGCTTCTTTTGCAACTTCATCAGCTGTTAATGCTCCTCTTGGAACCTCTATCATGGTCCCAACCTTGTATTTAAGCTCGACATTGTTCGCTTTTATTGTCTCATCAGCTTTCTTTACAATCAGTTCTTTAAGGAAAGTGAACTCTTTCACATGACCTATTAAAGGAACCATTATCTCTGGTACAACGTCGGCTCCTTCTTTAACGCAAGAGCACGCTGCTTCAATGATTGCCTGTGTCTGCATTTCTGCAATCTCTGGGTAAGTTATTGCTAATCTGCACCCTCTATGACCAAGCATTGGGTTAAGTTCATGCAAGTCTTCTATCTTTTGTTTAAGCATATCTGATGTAACTCCTAGTTCATCTGAAAGTTCATTGATTTCCTTATCATTCTGTGGCAGGAATTCATGCAATGGCGGATCTAAAAGTCTTATTGTTACGGGTAGATCTTTCATTTCCTTGAAAAGGCCGATGAAATCTTCTCTTTGCATTGGAAGTAGTTTTTCAAGTGCTTTCTTCCTTCCTTCTAAATCACTTGCAAGAATCATCTCTCTTACTGCTTTGATTCTTTCACCTTCAAAGAACATGTGCTCTGTTCTGCAAAGTCCAATTCCTTCTGCTCCAAAACCACGAGCTACTTTCGCATCATGAGGTGTATCTGCATTTGTTCTTACTCTTAATTTTCTTACTTTATCAGCCCAACCCATAACCTTTTCAAAATCACTGCTTAGCTCTGGTTCTACAAGAGGTATTTGACCACTATAAACATCACCTGTGCTTCCATCAAGAGTTACCCAGTCGCCTTCTTTGACAACCAAATCTCCTGCCTTAAATTGTTTAGAAGCTTCGTCAATTGATATATCTCCACAACCAGCTACACAACATTTACCCATGCCACGTGCGACAACTGCTGCATGACTTGTCATGCCGCCTCTTGCGGTTAGAATACCTTGGGCAGAATGCATACCTTCAATGTCTTCAGGTGATGTTTCTGTTCTTACAAGGATAACTTTTTCGCCTTCATTTGCTTTTGTGAAAGCATCTTCTGCATTGAAAACAACAGTGCCAATTGCTGCACCAGGTGATGCTGGCAGACCTTTAGCGATTGATGTTGCGCTATTTTTAGCAACCTCATCAAGGCCCTTGTGCAATAATTGATCAAGCTGTTTTGGATCTACCATAAGGATTGCTTCATCTTCTGTTAACAATCCTTCACTGACCATATCAACAGCAACTTTGACAGCAGCATGTGCTGTCCTTTTACCGTTTCTTGTCTGTAAGAAAAATAATTTTCCTTTCTGGATTGTAAACTCCATGTCCTGCATGTCTTTGTAATGGTTCTCTACTTTCTTAGTTGTCTCAAGAATTTCATCATAACATGCTTTGTTTATTTTTTCTAGTTCTTCCATTGGAAGAGGAGTTCTTATACCTGCAACAACGTCTTCACCTTGTGCATTAACTAAGAATTCACCGTAAAGTTTGTTCTCACCTGTTGAAGGATTTCTTGTGAAAAGAACACCTGTTGAACAATCATCACCCATGTTACCAAATACCATTGCCTGTACATTAACAGCTGTTCCAAGCAATCCATGGATTTCATTTAATCTTCTATAAGTGATAGCTCTTGGATTATTCCATGAACCAAATACTGCATCAATTGACATTTGCAGCTGTTCTCTTGGGTCTGTTGGGAAATCTTTACCTTTCTCAGTCCTTACAAGCTCTTTGTATTTTTCAACAACTTCTTTAAGGTCCTCAGTTGATAAGTCATTGTCAAGCTCAACACCTTTTGTTTCTTTTGCTTTGTGTAATATTGCTTCGAATTTATGATGTTCAACACCCATTACAACATCTCCAAACATGTTAATGAATCTTCTGTAAGCATCATAAGCAAATCTTTCATTACCAGTCTTATTAATCAATGCCTGAACAGTCTCATCGTTTAAACCTAAGTTAAGAACAGTATCCATCATGCCTGGCATTGAAGCTGCTGCGCCTGAACGAACCGACAAAAGCAATGGGTTCTCTTTATCTCCTAATTTTGCACCCATCTGTTCTTCAAGCTTTTTAATATGCTCATCAATCTGTTCGATTACACCTTCTGGATAATTTCTGTTGTTTTTATAGAATAGATCACAAACTTCAGTTGTTATAGTAAAACCTGAAGGAACATTTATACCAAGAGTTGTCATCTCAGCTAGGTTGGCTCCTTTTCCACCTAAAAGTTCTTTCATCTCTTTTTTTCCTTCATCAAAATGATATACATATTTATTCATATTTACCTCACCTAAGAAAAGGAACAGAATAGGATTTATAAACATTATGGTTAGTTTTTGGTAAGAGTTTAACAAAAAAAAATGATTTTAGAATCTAATTCTTCAAGAAGCCCCTCAGAAAATTATTTAAATTGTTACTATTTAATGTTATAACATGAATTATGTATGGACTTATAATAAAAAACCAATTGAAGAAATTGTAGGTGAATTTTATACAACTGCTGGAACCTTTAATGGTTTAGTACATGTTCCTGCAGAATCCATTGTAGATAGATTAATTGGACCTAATGCATGGTATATAGCAAAATTCAAGAAAGATGGAATTAAGTCTAAAATTTGGGAATGGAGAAATCTTTTAGCATTAGATGATTTTTTGGATAGTATTGAAATAAAATATAATTCAGAGAGAGTTTATTTTGCAAATGTTTATAGAGATAATGCTTCAATTCATATAAACCAAAAAGTTTGTAAAGATACAGAATGGGTTAGAAAGATTATACAACTTACAGAAATGTATTCTTAGTTATTTATAGCTATCCAATGCTTCTTGCCTAGTAGCATAAATATCAACATCATTGAGGAGACCATATATCTGGAACTGTTTCCTCATCAGACTTTTATCTTCAGGGATAACTAGCTTAAGAGTCCCTTCTTGATCAGTAATATTCTGATAAAGATCAAATATGGTAGGCATATCTATTGGTCTTAGATAGTTACTATCAATAGTAGGCATTCCTGATAAATCTAATATAAGTTGAGTTGCTGTTTCATCAGCTGTTAATCTGTTATACACTTCTTCATAAACTTCATTATCAATACCAACAAACGTTTTGAATGATCCTGTTTGATATACAGTTACATATCTTACATTCGTACCATTAAGTTCAAATGATTCTGCTTTGATTCTCTCATCTAATGATTCAACAAACTCAGAAACGACAGTATTCTCCAAATCAGGTTTATGTAGTTCTGACATAAAAGTAAATATGGGATTAAAACTATATAAATATTATCACTATTTGTTACTCAAATAAGAAGAATTAAATATGACATTATACTACATTAAAACAGATGAAAAACAAACGAATTGAACTTCTTGCACCTGCAGGAAGCATGGCAAACCTGAAAGCCGCTGTATCAAAGGGTGCTGATGCAGTATACTTAGGTATGAAAGATTTTAGTGCCAGGAGTTCTGCTACAAACTTTGATAATCAAGAATTAAAGCATGCTATTGATATTTGCAAATCAAATAATGTCAAATTGTATCTTACCATGAATACGCTTGTAAAAAATAAAGAGTTACAATCTTTCTTTGATCAACTATCTGTTGCGTATTCATGTGGTATTGACGCAATAATACTGCAAGAGATATATTTTATAGATTTAATTAAAAATAATTTTCCTGACCTTAGAGTGCATGTATCAACACAAGCAGGTGTTATGAATTCAGAGCATGCTAAACTGTTATCAAATGCTAACCGTATTACTCTTGCAAGAGAATTAACAGAACCTGAGATAATTAACATAAGAAAAAATACATCCCGTGAACTGGAAATGTTTTGTCATGGAGCGCTATGTGTATGTGTGTCTGGCCAGTGTTTATTCTCGAGTTTCTTGGGAGGGAGAAGTGGTAATCGTGGCAAGTGTGCACGGCCTTGCAGAAAACAATATAATGGAAGATATTATCTGTCCACTAGAGAGCTATCTCTCATCAAAGAGATTCCTAAGATTATCAATACAGGTGTTAACTCAGTTAAGATTGAAGGTAGGATGAGAACACCAAGATATGTTGCTACTGCTACATCAATCTATAGAAAAGCAATCGATAGTTATTATGAGAATGGCCATGGCGTTGACTCAAAAGACCTTGAATTACTCAATAAGATATTCACCCGTGAATTTACAAAAGGATGGTTCAATAATTCAAAAGATATTATCAACGCAGAATTCTCAAGTGCAAAGACTGAAAAGATAAGAGAACATTATCATGTTGATTCAAAACATTATTCGTGTAAACGCAATAATGTGACTGTTAAGGTTCCGGAGTTCTCAATCTCAAAGAACATTGATAAACAGTTGCTTGTAAAAGTATACTCAAAAAAAGATGCAATTTTAGCTAGCGAGGCTGGTGCTGATATAATATATTTTGACATATTCAATGATGACTTTAGATCAGTCAAGAAAGAGATAAAGTGTAAATTATTCGCATCAATACCGCAATTAGTGTTTGATAAAGATATTCAGTTAATAAAACAAAAATTAAAAGAGAATAAACCAGATGGAGTGTTACTTGGGAACATTGGATTGTTAAATGAAGTATTAGAATATAAGATTCATCTTAACTATAATATTAATGTATTCAATGAGTTAAGTTTAGAGTTCTTGAACGCAAAAGGAATCATACCTTTACTCTCACCTGAGTTAAGTATACGTGATATGGCATTATTCCAAAATAAAGATTGTGCTGTGTTTGTACATGGCAAGATTAAATTAATGACTCTTAGACATCATATTAAAAAAGGCATTTTGTCTGATTCAAAAGGTAATTTTAATGTGGAACCAACATATAATGGCACAGATATATTTAATGAAAAAGAGATGGGACTATTATCAAAAGCATCACATTTAGTCAAAGCTGGTTTCAACAGATTATATATTGATACAGAAAGGAATGTGTCAGAGATAGTGAAAGCTTACAGAAATATATTAGATGGTAGAAAGATTGATGATAAGAACCTGAAGAAAGACTATGTCCTTGGATGGGCTTATAGAGGCGTGTTGTAAAAAAAATCCGCAACTCATTACTACGATAAAATAAACAATTTTCAAGTAAAAGGAATATTTATATAGCAGTAAACTTAAATCATAAGTTAAAAAAAGAGGATTTTGTTCATGGGTGAAAATTATTATTCATTAGATGTAAAGAGCACATTAAAATCATTAAAGACTTCCATAGATGGATTAAGTGACAGCGAAGCAAAAAAAAGACTGACTCAATACGGTTTGAATGAACTTGAGAAAAGAAAGAAGATAAGTCCGTTGCAGATTTTCTTAAGACAGTTCACTTCTTTCATTGTCATGATTCTTATCGTTGCCATGTTCATATCTTATTTTATTGGTGAAGTTCTTGATAGTATTGTTATACTTATCATAATCATAATCAACGGAGTGTTTGGATTTGTTCAGGAGTATAAAGCAGAAAAGGCAATTGAAGCTTTGAGAAAACTGGCTGCTCTTAAGGCCAAGGTTATCAGAAATGGTAAAGAGATTGAAATAGACGCAAAGGAACTGGTTCCAGGGGATATTATTGTTCTTGAGACAGGCGATAAGGTACCCGCTGATTCAAGATTAATTGAAGCTGTATCTTTACAGGTTGATGAAGCTTCATTGACGGGTGAATCAGTACCATCAGGAAAAGATATTAACGCTTATAAGAAAGGCACAATAATTGCTGACAGGGAAAACATGGCTTACATGGCAACAGTTATTACAAAAGGTAGAGGAATGGCTGTTGTGACTGGCACTGGCATGAAAAGTGAGATGGGTAAGATTGCTGAGATGGTTCAGGAAGTTAAAGAAAAAGAAACACCATTACAGGAGAAACTTAAACATTTTGGAAAATGGTTAGGGATTGTTACTATTGGAATTAGTGTTCTCGTTTTTGTTGTAAGAGTCCTTAGAGAATATCTAGTGTCTGGTACAGTTGAGATAGGTTTTGTGAATGAAAGCTTTATGGCAGCCATTGCTTTAGCTGTTGCAGCAATACCAGAGGGTCTGCCTGCGATTGTAACAATATCATTGGCCTTAGGAGTAAAACGGATGGTGAAACGTAATGCATTAATCAGACAACTGCCTGCTGTTGAGACCCTAGGAAGCACTAATATTATATGTTCTGATAAAACAGGAACTTTGACTAAAAATGAGATGACTGTCAGAGAGATTTATCTCAATAATAAACTGATTAATGTGACAGGTGAAGGTTACAAGCCTAAAGGTAAGTTTGAACATGAAGGAAAACACGTTAACCCAAGAGAGCTGGAATTATTGTTAAGAATAGGTAGTTTATGCAATGATGCTAAACTGACGTTTAACAAAAAATGGAATATCATGGGCGACCCAACCGAGGGTTCTTTAATTGTTTCTGCTGCCAAGGTTGCCCTTAAGAAAGTGTTAATGGATAAAAAGTTTCCAAGGGTTGATGAGATTCCTTTTGATTCTGAAAGAAAAATTATGACGACCATACATAAAGTAAATTCTAAGAAGGTTGCTTATGTCAAAGGAGCGCCTGATGTGATATTAAAAAAATGCAAACTTATTCTAGTCAATGGTAAGAAAAAGAGATTAAGTGATAAAGAAAAAAAAGAAATCATGAAAATAAACCAGGATATGGCTGGCAAAGCACTTAGGATTCTTGGTTTTGCTTACAAGGATTTGCCTGATAAATATAAGCAGAATAGTGTTGAGAAAAACCTAATCTTTGTAGGATTACAGGCAATGATTGACCCTCCAAGAGAGGGTGTAAAGGAATCGATACAAAAATGCAAAGATGCAGGGATTAAGACAGTAATGATTACAGGTGACCACAAGCTAACAGCGATTGCGATTGCAAAAGAGCTTGGAATGTTCAATCAAGGAGATAAGGCATTGAGTGGTGAAGAGCTTGATAAATTAAATGACGCTAAGTTCAAGAAGATTATTGAAGATATCAAGATTTATGCCAGAGTCAATCCTGAACATAAAGCAAGGATACTTAGTGTACTTAAAAGTAAAGGGCATGTTGTTGCAATGACAGGAGATGGTGTGAATGACGCACCAGCGATTAAACGCGCTGATATTGGTGTTGCAATGGGCATCACTGGTACTGATGTTGCGAAGGAAGCATCTGATATGGTATTAACAGATGATAATTTTTCGTCAATTGTTAGTGCTGTTGAAGAAGGAAGAGGAATTTATAACAGCATTAAACAGTTTATTCAATATACTCTTTCTTCAAATTTAGGAGAGATACTTGTAATTTTAATTGCAATTCTTATTGGATGGCCATTGCCATTGATTGCTATCCAGATACTCTGGGTAAACCTATTGACAGACGGTTTACCTGGATTAGCATTAGGATTAGATCCTTTTAACAAAGATATCATGAAAAAGACACCAAGGAAAAGAGAAGAAAAGATAATATCCAAAGATGTTATCCAAAACATATTGATAGTTGGTCTTGTGATGGGAATCGGAACATTATTTATGTTCTATAGTTATGGGATTGAGACAATTAAAGCAAAATCAGTTGCTTTCACTACTTTAATCATGTTTCAGCTGTTTAATGTTCTTACATACAGAGCAAAGAATTTTATGATAAATATTAGAACAAGCAAATTTCTAATTGGTTCAGTAATAATCTCAGTATTACTACAATTAGTTGTACTTTATATGCCTTGGATGAATATTGCTTTTAAGACAGTACCTTTGGGATTATTTGACTGGGGAAAGATTATTCTAGTATCAGCAAGTTTGTATATTATATTAGAATTAAGGAAGATTTTTTTGAATAGGAGGATAAATAGATGAAACCAATAAATTTTATCAAGAAATTAAAGAAAGAGCAAGATATAATCGCATCTGGAACTGAGGAAATAAAAATGCTAACTGCAAAAGATGCCATGATCAAGCCTGCATTTGTTCATAAAAACGATGATGCAGATAAAATAATAAAGAAATTAAAGAGAGAAGACACAAACGTTTGTATAGTGGTTACAAAAGATAAGAGATTTGTAGGAGAAATCAGCAATGAAGATTTAATTAAATTATTCTTGCATCAAGTAAGATGTGAACCACTTGCACAAGAGTTAAACATTGGTTACAGAAGAGAATTTTTGTATAAGAAAGCTAAAGAATTTATCAATAAACACAAATCTACAGTAAATCTAGATACTTCTATTAATAGAGTAATAGAATTAGTATATAAAGAGGGTTTTCATTACATCCCTGTTTTAGACAAGAATAAGAAAGTTATTGGTGTTATAACTCCAAGTAGCATACTTAATTTATTAGAGCATTGTTAAATAAAAGAGGTAAAATATGACTATAGGCGTATTTGTCGAATTAAGTATTATCATTATTATTGCAGTTGTTATTGCAGGCATAATGAGATTATTAAAACAACCACTGGTTATAGCTTATATTCTAACTGGCATTGTAGTAAGCCCTTATTTTCTCAATATAGTTAAATCAACAGATGCTATTGCAACTTTTGCACAGATAGGTGTGGCATTGCTTTTATTTATGGTTGGATTAAACCTTAATCCAAAAATAATAAAAGATGTTGGTAAGGTTTCTTTAATTACTGGAGTCGGTCAAGTTATATTCACTTCTGTAATTGGTTTTTTTATAGGAAAATTATTTGGATTTTCTACCATAGTTTCAATATATATTGCTACTGCCCTGACATTTAGTAGTACTATAATTATTATGAAACTTTTATCAGATAAAGGTGATCTAGAAACATTGTATGGACGGATTGCCATTGGCTTTTTAATTGTTCAGGATTTAATTGTAATAGCTATCTTGATGGTCATCTCATCAATCCCCTCCGGAATGAATTATACTACTTTAGCACTTGAAACTGTTTTAAAAGGGACAGGTGTATTACTTTTATTATTTCTAATAAGTGTTTATATCTTGCCGCGGGTAACTAAGGCTATTGCTAAATCACAGGAATTTTTATTATTATTCTCAATTGGTTGGTGTTTTGCAATAGCTACTCTTTTTTATTATTTAAATTTCTCAATAGAAGCAGGAGCACTATTAGCTGGCATTACTCTGTCTTTGACTCCATTCCGTTATGAGATTAGTTCTAGAATGAAACCGCTACGTGATTTCTTTATTATACTGTTCTTCATATTGCTGGGTTCTCAGATGGTTTTTACAAATATCAGTCAGTATATAATTCCTATAATCATCTTTTCAGTTTTTATATTGATTGGAAATCCGTTGATAGTAATGGTGCTAATGGGTTTTCTAGGTTATACTAAAAGAAACAGTTTTTTAGCAGGACTAACTGTTGCTCAAATAAGTGAATTTTCTTTGATTTTTATTGCACTAGGAGTTAGTGTAGGGCACTTGACAACTGAAATTTTATCTTTTGTAACTATTATTGGATTAATAACTATTACTGGTTCTAGTTACATGATAATTTATGCAAATAAGATATACCCGTATTTATCAAAGTATTTAGGGATATTTGAAATAAAAGGTGAGAAAGTTGATGAACATAAATACCATAAAGATGGAATTTATGATATTATTCTTTTTGGATACAACCGAATAGGTTATGATCTACTGAAATCTTTTAAAAAAATCAGAAAGAAATTTTTAGTAGTGGACTACAATCCCGAAACAATAATCAATCTTGCAAAAGAAGATATTGATTGCAGATATGGCGATGCCAGTGATTCTGTATTATTAAATGAATTAAACCTTGCAAAAGCAAAGATGATATTTTCAACAATGCCTGATTTTGACACAAATCTTTTGTTAGTTACAAAAATAAGAGAGTCTAATAAGAAAGCAATCATAATTGTTATTTCACATCAAATTGACGGAGCCATTGAATTATATGATAAGGGAGCGAGTTATGTCATTTTGCCTCACTTTTTGGGAGGACATCATGCTTCTACACTGATTGAAAAGCATGGATTAAACATCAATAAGTTCATGAAAGAAAAGACTGCCCACATTGAACATCTAAAAAAGAGAAAAGGAAGAGGACACGAACATCCTCAACACCATAAACATTAGATAAGAGTTAAGACTAAAGGATATAAATGGGCTTTTAGAATTGTTTAATAATTAAAAATATAATCTAGCCTAACAACTTCTTAATGATCTCGCTTGCTTTCTTGCCATCTACTTTACCCTTGAACTTCTGCATAACAAGACCCATGTAAGCTCCAATATTTAGACCTGGCTTTTCATCTATTATCTTTTTTATCTCTGCTTCAAGGTCATCTAAGTCAGCAACATGATATTTCTTTGTGTCAAGTTTTTTTCCATGTGAAATGTCTGATAATAACTGCAGGATATGATTCTTGTTGATCTTGCCCTTGTTAAGGTCTTCAAATATTTGAGATAGATGGTCTTTCTTGATCTTAGAAGGATCTGCTTCCTTAGATTGCTTCATTACTTCTGAACCATATGAAATCAATGTTTCTGCTACAAGAGCTGGCTTGACATCCTTGAATTTTGAAACAAGCTCATCAAAGAACTCCAAAGTTGAATCATTTTCTATCTTAGACTTATGCATTTTCTTGATAGTGCCTTTGTCAATCTTGTGTTTTTTATGTACTGCATCAATCTTATCATCTATCAAAGAGATATCTTCAATATTATATTTATCTACTTTTACTGGTAAAACGTCTGTCTCAGGGTACATTCGGGCTGCACCTGGCATTGGTCTTAAAAACTTTGTTGTAAAGTCTGGCTCTGCTTTACGCACTTCTGCAGGTACTTTTTTACCTGACTTAAGTAAAGATGATTGTCTTTTAATTTCATTCTCCATCACTTTAGGTATGCTCTTTAAATCCTGAAAACCCTTAATTTCTGTTCTCTGACCATCCTTAATTGACATATTTATATCCTGTCTAACAGAACCAATACCTCGTTTGACTTTACCAGTACTTCGAAGAACCATTCCAATCTTTTCAGCTGTCTCTTTTGCATGTTCAGGATCAATAATGTCTGGGTCTGTTGTAACCTCAATCAATGGAACACCTAAACGATCTAAACGGTATGTTACTGAGACCTCATTATTTGATATTTTCTTAGCAGCCTCTTCTTCAAGACAGATAGAAGGAACCTTTACTTTCCCTTTTGAAGTTTCAATGAAACCGTTTCTTGCTACAAGCGCTGTTCTCTGAAACCCGGTTGTGTTAGAGCCGTCAATAACTATCTTTCTCATAACCTGGATTTCATCAACTATCTCTGCGTTAAGTGATTTTGCTACCTGCAAAACTATTGCTAATGCATCCTTATTTACAGAATGAGGTGGTTCTTCATCAAGATCTACTAAACATGATGATGATGAACATGCTTCATAAATAAAGAACTTATTTTTCTCAAACTCGTGCTTTGCAGCAACGTCAATCTCACCTGTCTCACCGATTGTTGGTCTTAATCTTCGCATTACTTTAGTATCAATAGGACTTGGATCATTAACTAAACTAGGACAATTACAAAATAGTTTGTTTGTATCTAATTGCTGATGGACCTCTAACCCACACTTAAATCCTAGTTTTTTGTATTGGTCTTTTTGCATTTTATATTAAAAAAGCGTTACTATCGCTTCTTTCAGTTATTTCACCATGATAATTAGTAAGCATCATTTCTTTGACTTTCTTTAGATCAGTTGTGTGAGCTAACACCCAGCCTAATTTTACGTAAGCCACTTCTGGCAGCATGTCTTCTGCAAATATACAATTATTCTGAACTGATAGTTTTCTTAGGTTTGTATAAACAAATGGATGGGTACGCCCATAGATGGTTTGGGTTGCAATTATTACTGGAATTCCTTTTTTTGTTGCTTTTTGTATTCCTTCAAGAAGTGAATATTCTTTTTCAATTGTAGGCACATGACCTAGCGCTGTTGCTGCAAGAACAATTCCTTTATACCCTTTGTCTATGTAATGATCCAGAATACTTGGATCCATGCCAGGATAGACAGTTATCAATGCTGTTTTTTTCTCAAATTTATTGTCAAGTTCTAATTGGTCTGACTTTTTAGGAAAATTATCGTTAAGGATTTCTATGTTTGCATCTGGGAAAACTTTTGCGATTGGTTTTTCGTTTATTGGTCTGAATGCATCTCTTCTTGAAGTATGCATCTTTCTTACTTTAGTGCCTCTAATCAATAAACAATGGTCATCACTAGATGAGCCGTGCATGCATATATAGACTCCTGCACCTTTGAAATTAGCTGCTGCATTGACTGAACATATAAGGTTCATGAAAGCGTCTGAGCTGCCCCTGTCAATTGAGCGCTGTGCGCCTGTTAATATGATTGGTTTACCTGTCTTTAGAAGAAATGATAATGCAGCTGATGAAAAATGCATTGTGTCAGTGCCATGGGTTACAACAATACCATCAACATCCTTTATCTCTTTTGATATTAAATTAGCCATCTCTTGCCAGTTATCTGGGTTGATATCTTCACTCATCAAACCCATTATCTTCTTTGACTTAAGATTAGCAATATCTTTAAGCTCAGGGCACATCTCGACAAAGTCTTCTGCTGTATAGTCTGCATAAACCCCACCGGTTTTATAATCAATCTTAGAAGAGATTGTTCCACCTGTGCTTAGTATTGCTACATTAGGGAGTGACTTATCTTGTTTATGTTGAATCTTTTTTGGTTTTATTGGTGTGTATCCTTTGATTGTCTTGATCTGCTTGATCTTATCTTGTTCAATGCCAATATTATATCCGTTATCAAGCTTTAAAACTGTAATATTTTCTTTAAGAAGTTCTGGTCTTGGCATTAGAATGCCTTTTAATATTTCTTTGTCTGTTGTAATCTGGACTAAATCGCCAGGTTTTGAATCTTTCATGTTCATGCAAGAATAAAGCAATTAGTTATATAAATATTGTTGTTTGTTGTGTTAGTAGTTGTCGCAAATAATAACAACAAAGGATTCAAACACGCATTTTTCATACGAAAAATACTGTTCCGAAAATAAAAATCCGAACTTTGTAACGGATTTTCATTCTCCAGTCAATTTTCATCCATTGTTATTCTTTGCTTGTTGAGTATGTAAACCAGTTTAGGGACAATGTGTTTGAGTAGGGAAAACTAAAAATATAAATAGGATTAAGTTTCATTCATTTTACAAAATGAAATGCAAATTCTATGAGGGATACAGTGTGTATAAAAATAAGAAGGATCCTGTTTTTGTTACTCCTCACTCTGGCCCTGCGTTTGAAGTAACCACTTCAAGAGATGATCATTCTGAGACAGTTGCTAGTCTATGTTGGCAGAAGATGAAAGGAACATTTGTTGTCGCTAATATGTCCAGGAAAAGGGTATGGGGTGTTGATTTTAATCGTGATATACCTCCAAAAGACATGGCACTAAGTATGTATCCAAGATTTATGGAAGGAGAAAGTTCTAAGGAATTAATGGAGTACAGAAAGAAATATGGATGGGTTGCTGCTGATGAAAAGGATTATGATATAAGAGCCAAGATCTTCAACAATTTCTGGGATGAAGTCAATAAAGGTTCAGTGATAATAATAATACACCGTGCTTTTCCACGTATCAAAGCTTTACCAAGCATAATGGATTTTACTACTTTTGATAACAAAGGAATTGACAAGAAGTTCCTAAGCGAAATATTAGATGAACTTAATAAAAAATATTTTGATTTCTTCAAGAACATCGAGAAAGAGTTCAAGAATGTCATCAGGCTTGAACAGGAAAGAGTTGTATCTAATATACAGCGTATCTATGGAAAGTTTGATCTTGAAAATATTGATGTTGAGTTTAAATCAAACTTAAACAAAGATATTGAGCGTATAAAAGAATATGCAACAAAAGATGTAATTGAAAATATGGAGAATAAGTTCACTCCTGATAATTTCTTAAAGGGTGTTGATAGTGCACTTGAACATTCTGGTATCCCTGAACTAACGATTGAGAAAGTCTTCTTTGGTCATCTGGCTGGTGGACCTAAGCGTAAACTAAAGCCGTTTGAAGAAAAAACAATCATTCAAGTTGAGCCTAGTATATTCCTTAATTTTTGGTATCCTAATAAAACAGCAGAGATAATAAACGAAGTAATCCAGAAGATTAAGGAGCAAAGTAAGTGATAATTAATGCTAGGCAATCATAATTTAAATGGGCTCAATATCCATGAGAATAAACAGGAAGATTCTGACATTGTTGTAATTAAAGATACTAAAAATATTGATGAGTTTGTCAAGAAAGGTTTTTTCTACATACCTAATAAGATAACATATAGAAGAGAAATTCCTTCTAGTGTTGATGATCTGCTTAAGTCATTAAAAAAAAATAAACGAAAGAAAATAAAGAAGAGTCTAAAAAAGTGTTCTGAGATTAAATTTGTCAGGGTTAAAGAGCTGGATTGGAAGATGTATAATGAATGGCTTAAAGTGTACAAACAGATGATTGGGGCTAAGAAGCATGGCAATATCCTTGCAACAACCGAATGGTTTGATAAGCACAAAAAAAAAAGATATGCAGTGTTTGCTTTAAAAGATGGAAAAGTTGTTGGAGGTATAATCGGAAAGATACTTATTCATGATAAAGAAACTTTATCAGTCTCTTTCTCTGCTTATGACAAAAAGTTTTCTTCAGATGGTTTAAATGAAGTGCTTAACGTTGAGATGATGGAGTTTGCAAGAGAATTTGGATTAAAATATATCAACAGAGGGATTGACACTAATCTTTATGGTTATCATCTTTCAGTTGGAATGTATCTGTTCAAGAAATCATTAGGGTTTTATCCAACAGCTAATGAAAGATATGGAAGAAGTTTGATCAAGATCAAGAATTTTAATAAATTTGAAGATGTTGTTTTCTTTTTCTCATATGGTGATAAAAAGTTAGTAGGAAATCTGATATTGAAAAAAGAGATTGAGACTGATGAATATAAAGCTGATTTCTTAGAGAGACTTGATGTTTATTCTATTAAAGGAAACGATATTATAAGAGAATAATTGTCATTTATAGAGGACAAATTAAACAAAAGGTTTATAAACAGCCAAAATGTCCAAATTATAAAATGATTCTAGAGAGAATACTAAGAGATAAACAATGGAATGCAGTAAAGTCAGTTCTTCCTAGTATTAGTTCTATTGATAAAGCATTTAGTAAAGGGAAATGGAAGTATTTGGCACTTGCGTCTATTATAGTAAGCTGTGCAGGGTATTACATGAAGCCAGTTGAAGAACCTAAACCTAAACCTCCTTTGGAAGTATATGTTGATGTGGAACCTTTAGATGAAATAGCCGAAGAATTCCAAGAAGATCCAATGTTTGCTTCTGATGCTATTAAAGAAAGAAAACAGCATGTGAACCATGTTGAAGATATTGTAAAAGATATTGCTCAAAGATGGAACGCTGATAATTATGCTAACTTTTATCTTGCACAGATGTATATTGAGTCAGGATTTCGTCCTGAAGTTACTTCTGTGGACAGTGCATGTGGTGTTTCACAGATAACAAAAGGAGAATTTGATGTGTTGAAAAGGACAATGATAAGACGTGTCAATAAATGGCATGGCACTGATAACACTTTTGACCATGAATGGAATGACATCAAATATGACCTTGACCTAAACGCAGAAGCAGGATTCGTAGTATTTCTTTACAATAAACACAAAGCAAGAGGTATACTTGATAATGCGCTTGCTATGTATAACGCTGGTCGTACAAGAATATTCAATGCGATGAAGAAGAAAAAAACAAGAGATCTTGATATATACCAGAGTGCTTTGCCTAGAGCTACACAACAAGAAACGATTCCTTATGTAAGAAATATCAGAAGTGTGTGGTCAAGGATGAAATCAAATGGTGTTGAAGAAACTATAATGGATATTGAAAGATATAATATATTTGTTGCAAATTATCATAGATTTGCTGAAGAAGCAAGGGATAGTGGAGATATAAGGCTTGCGATTCAGTATTGGGAAGATCTTAGTCAAGTAACTAGTGATCATCAAACTTGGCAGGATAAAACAGAAAGTAATATCAGATCATGTTATGATAAGATAAAAAGAGTTGCTCTTGTAAGTAATATTGATATAAACCAGAGCACTGAATAATCTTAAAATGGATAAAAAAGAATTAGTAAGAGATATTGTTGAACGAAATCTAGCAGGGTGTAGATGCCAATATAGTACTATTTACCATGTTGATAATGTATTGACTGAAGTGACTGATGAT